>Ga0222426_100052_pt1 | contig 227053 bp, 196 predicted proteins | sample 2B50Ametagenome_FD_180087 | JGI IMG/M metagenome (GOLD analysis project Ga0222426, IMG submission 180087) | Enriched microbial communities from leaf-cutter ant dump, University of Wisconsin, Madison, United States - 2B50A (version 2) | ecosystem: Environmental > Terrestrial > Nest > Insects...
CCGATGGCAACAATACCTATATAGTAACCGTTCGCGTGAGCGATGGTACACATACCGATGAGCAGGCTATTACAATAACCGTTACCAATGTTAACGAGACACCAATAATCACCTCCAATGGCGGTGGGGCTACGGCCGGAATATCTGTTGCAGAGAATGGCACGGCGGTAACCACCGTAACGGCTACCGATGCAGATGCGGGCACTACACTGACCTACAGCATTTCGGGCGGTGCAGATGCGGCCAAGTTCAGCATCAACAGTAGCACAGGCGTATTATCCTTTGTGGCAGCGCCCGATTTTGAGAACCCAACAGATGCAGACGGCAACAATACCTATATAGTAACCGTTCGCGTGAGCGATGGTGCTGCTTTCGACGAGCAGGCTCTTACGGTAACCGTTACCGACCTGAACGACAATACTCCCGTGATCACCTCCAACGGCGGCGGGGCCACGGCCGGCATATCTGTCGCGGAGAACAGCACGGCGATAACCACAGTTACGGCTACCGATGCAGACGCCGGAACCACGTTAACCTACAGCATTTCAGGCGGTGCAGATGCGGCCAAGTTCAGCATCAACAGCAGCACAGGCGTACTGGCATTTGTTACCGCTCCAGACTTTGAGAACCCTGCCGATGCCGATGGCAACAATACCTATATAGTGGCCGTCCGTGTAAGCGATGGCACGCATACGGCTGAGCAGGCCATAACGGTAGCCGTTACCGACCTGAACGACAATACTCCCGTGATCACCTCCAATGGCGGTGGGGCTACGGCCGGCATATCTGTCGCGGAGAACGGAACGGCGGTAACCACGGTAACGGCTACCGATGCAGATGCCGGAACTACACTGACCTACTCCATTTCGGGCGGGGCTGATGCCTCGAAGTTCAGCATCAACAGCAGCACCGGGGTACTGGCCTTTGTGGCAGCGCCCGACTTTGAGAACCCAACAGATGCAGACGGCAACAATACCTATATAGTAACCGTTCGCGTGAGCGATGGCATGCATACCGATGAGCAGACCCTGACGGCAACCATTACCGACGAGAACGACAATGCTCCCGTAATCACCTCCAATGGCGGTGGCGCTACGGCCAGCGTGTCTGTTGCAGAGAACGGAACGGCGGTAACCACCGTTACGGCTACCGATGCAGATGCCGGAACTACACTGGCCTATTCCATTTCGGGTGGGGCTGATGCCTCGAAGTTCAGCATCAACAGCAGCACCGGGGTACTGGCCTTTGTGACCGCTCCAGACTTTGAGAACCCAACAGATGCAGGTACAGATAACGTATATGAGGTTAAGATTAAGGTGAGCGATGGTGCCGCTTTCGATGAGCAGACCCTGACGGTAACCGTTACCGATCTGAACGACAATACTCCCGTAATCACCTCCAATGGCGGTGGCCCTACGGCCAGCGTGTCTGTTGCAGAGAACAGTACAGCGGTAACCACCGTAACGGCTACAGATACAGACGCAGGCACCACCCTAACCTACTCCATTTCGGGCGGGACTGATGCCTCGAAGTTCAGCATCAACAGCAGCACGGGTGTACTGGCATTTGTGACCGCTCCAGACTTTGAGAACCCAACAGATGCCAATACCGATAACCAATATGTGGTGCTTGTACGTGCAAGCGATGGCACGCATACTGATGAGCAGACCCTGACGGTAACCGTTACCGATCTGAACGACAATACTCCCGTAATCACCTCCAATGGCGGTGGGGCTACTGCCAGTATATCGATTGCCGAGAACAGCACGGCGGTAACCACCGTAACGGCTACCGATGCAGATGCGGGTACCACCCTAACCTACTCCATTTCCGGTGGGGCTGATGCCGCCAAGTTTAACATCAACAGCAGCACAGGCGTATTATCCTTTGTGGCAGCGCCCGATTTTGAAAATCCAACAGATGCCGATGGCAACAATACCTATATGGTAACCGTTCGCGTGAGCGATGGTACTGCTTTCGACGAGCAGACCCTTACGGTAACCGTTACCGATTTGAACGACAATACTCCCGTAATCACCTCAAATGGCGGTGGGGCTACGGCCAGCATATCGGTTGCAGAGAACAGTACGGCGGTAACCACCGTTACGGCTACAGATGCAGATGCCGGCACCACCCTAACCTACTCTATTTCTGGTGGGGCTGATGCCGCCAAGTTCAGCATCAACAGCAGCACAGGCGTATTATCCTTTGTGGCAGCGCCCGATTTTGAGAACCCAACAGATTCCAATACCGATAACCAATATGTGGTGCTTGTACGTGCAAGCGATGGTACTGCTTTCGACGAGCAGGCTCTTACGGTAACCGTTACCGATCTGAACGACAATCCGCCGATAATCACCTCCAATGGCGGTGGGGCTACGGCCGGCGTATCGGTTGCAGAGAACAGTACGGCGGTAACCACCGTAACGGCTACCGATGCAGATGCGGGTACCACCCTAACCTACTCCATTTCGGGTGGGGCTGATGCCTCGAAGTTCAGCATCAACGGCAGCACAGGCGTACTGGCATTTGTGACCGCTCCAGACTTTGAGAACCCAACAGATGCCGATGGCAACAATACCTATATGGTAACCGTTCGCGTGAGCGATGGTACTGCTTTCGACGAGCAGGCCCTTACGGTAACCGTTACCGATTTGAACGACAATACTCCCGTAATCACCTCCAACGGTGGCGGGGCTACGGCCAGCATATCGGTTGCAGAGAACAGCACGGCGGTAACCACAGTTACGGCCACAGATGCCGATGCGGGCACAACCCTGGCCTACTCCATTTCGGGTGGGGCTGATGCCTCGAAGTTCAGCATCAATAGTAGCACAGGCGTATTATCCTTTGTGGCAGCGCCCGATTTTGAGAACCCAACAGATGCCAATACCGATAACCAATATGTGGTGCTTGTACGTGCAAGCGATGGTACTGCTTTCGACGAGCAGGCTCTTACGGTTACCGTTACCGATTTGAACGACAATCCGCCGATAATCACCTCCAATAGCGGTGGGGCTACGGCCGGCGTATCGGTTGCAGAGAACAGCACGGCGGTAACCACCGTAACGGCTACAGATGCAGATGCCGGAACTACACTGACCTACTCCATTTCGGGTGGGGCTGATGCCTCGAAGTTCAGCATCAACAGCAGCACAGGCGTTTTGACATTTGTGACCGCTCCAGACTTTGAGAACCCAACAGATGCCAATACCGATAACCAATATGTGGTGCTTGTACGTGCAAGCGATGGCACGCATACCGATGAGCAGACCCTGACGGTAACAGTGAGCGACGTAAACGAAGCTCCAACAGAAATTAATATCTCATCTACTTCAATTTTTGAGAACCTGCCTGCCGGAACTACCATAGGTACTTTAGAAACCGTTGATTTCGAAGGTGGATCATTTACCTATACTTTGGTGCCAGGTTCGGGCAGTACCGATAATGCGGCTTTTCAAGTCAATGGAAATATGCTCCAATCTGCGCAACCTTTCAATTTTGAAGCTAAAAATTTATTTAGTATTCGTGTTAGAACTACCGACGAAGGAGGACTTTCCTTTGAAAAAGTACTTTCGGTTTCAGTGTTGGATGTAAACGAGGCACCAACACTTGATCTTATTCCTGATTTTGCAATATGTACGAATACAAATGCACAAAAGATTGAACTTACCGGTATTTCAGCTGGTCCAGAAATGGGCCAAACAGTAGTGATAAACGTTAATACTTCAGACAATGCCTTGTTTGAAACATTAATGGTACAAGATAACGCCATTCATTATCAACTTAAACCATCAGTTGTGGGAAGCGCGGTGATAGAGGTAACGATAAAAGATAATGGTGGTACGGCAAATGGAGGAATAGATCAGCTAATCAGGTCATTTACAATGACCGTTAATCCACTACCTGTATTGAATATATCTACACCTAAACTGAAAATAGGCAGGGGAGAAACTATTAAATTGACCGCTACTGGAGCTGCTACCTATAATTGGACACCTATAGATGGAGTAGTAGCAGGAAATCATACTTCGGTATTGACTATTCGACCTTCTCAAACAACCACCTATAAGGTTATCGGTACCAATGTTACAGAGTGTAGCGAGTCTGCGGTAATTACTATCGAAGTAGAAGACGATTATAATCTTATTGGAGCCAATAACATACTTACGCCGAATGGTGATGGAAAGAATGACTTTTTAGCTGTTCGAAATTTAGACATGTACCCTAATAATGAATTATTGATCTATGACAGGGCAGGACGTTTGGTATACCAAAGAAAAAACTATCAGAATGACTGGAATGGAGTAACCAACGACGGTCAGCCTTTAGTTGAAGGCACCTATTACTGGATAATAGATTTTGGACCTGCTAAGGTTAAGAAAAAAGGATATGTTTCTATTGTAAGAGATAAATAAGATGAAATTAAATATATTGAAATTAGTGTTTGGCCTGGTAATTTGTTTGAACTGTACAAATAGTTATGCCCAGCTAGCTCCAATGGGGGCAATATATTACCAAAATAAATACCTAAATAACCCGGCCCTAGCGGGAATAAACGAGGGGCTGAATGTACAATCTGGGATCAGGCTACAATGGAGTTCCCTGCCCGGATATCCTAAAGCCCAATTCTTAAGTGGAGATTATCAATTGAACAACAAAGTTGGGATAGGCCTCATATTACTTAATGATGAAGCTGGCCTGATCAAGTCTACAAAAGCTTTGGCAAGTTTTGCCTATCATCTACCAATGGATAACCGGAACGCAAAGCTAAGCTTTGGGTTATCCTTAGGCTATTCTGATATGTATGTAGATTATAGTAAATATGATGGTGATATCAGCGATACATCGGTACCAAACTTTAACGAACGAGGTAATTATATAGATGGCAGTGTAGGAATAGCCTACAATACACACACGCTAGAACTACAGGTAGCGATACCTAACTTGAGAAATTTCACGAAAAAAGAAATCAATAATGGAAATGTGGTAGATGCTGACCAATTTTTTGCTTCGGCAGGTTATAAATTTCCACTTTTGAAAAATAATGCAGACTTTCTGATCGAGCCAAAAGTGTGTTATCGTGCGGTAAGTGGTTTCAATAGTATCGTAGATATAGGCTCAGTAATATTATTTGCCAATCAAAAAGTGAATATTTTAGGGTTTTATCATACTTCTGAAAGTTTTACCGCAGGGCTAGGAGCAGAAGCACTGCGCAATCTACATATCCAGGGATTATACACATCTGGAACATCTGCCCTTAGAAGTCAAACAAATGGAACATTTGAAGTTAATATTAAATTGAAGCTATTTTAATCAATGCCATTATATTTACAGCAAAATTCTAACAAAATAGATATAAAACACAGGAAGTTAGATGTAAGAAAGACATTAACAGAATTCTAAAACCCTATCAAAATCCCTATAAACAAGAAAAGAGACAATCCATCCAGACTTGTCTCTCTTTCTAACCAAATATAAACCTGTATGAACGGGTGTATTTTTATCCCAATTAAGGGCATTTTTTCAATTTCATTTTTGCTAGTGCTTAACTAACAATACAAAAGTATACATTATTCTTAATAGTGTAAAACATACACTAAGAAAATTTTATTTTGTCGTTTGTTATGACAATTTCATGACTTTTCACGAATTATACATGATAATATCGTACAATTTATAGGCAATCTTCGTCATAACATGGCTTTGCTCCGCAAAAACCATTACATTAACGCAAAACTACTAAATGCATTGTTAAGTTTATCAATAAAAAGATTTATTAATACTGTATTTAACTTTTCTTAACGATTGAGGTTGTCCGTTTAAACTCCGTAACAGCAATAAACAACAAATAAAAAAGCAGTACCTATAAGATACTGCTTTTTATGATGTTTATAAATTATCTATCATTAGATAAATTTACCTACTTCCTGTGCCAAGTCGATAATCTTGTTTGAATAGCCCCATTCGTTATCATACCAAGAAACCACCTTAACGAAATTATCGCTTAGAGAAATACCTGCTTTGGCATCAAAAATAGAGGTGCGGGCATCACCAAGAAAATCGGAAGAAACTACCTCGTCTTCAGTGTAGCCTAAAATGCCTTTTAATTCACCTTCCGAAGCCTCTTTCATTGCCGCTTTAATGGTTTCGTAAGAAGCGCCTTTTTCCAAACGGGCGGTTAAATCTACTACCGATACATCGGCAACGGGTACACGGAACGACATCCCTGTTAACTTGCCTTTTAAAGAAGGTAATACCAAGCCTACCGCTTTGGCAGCACCGGTTGAAGATGGGATAATGTTAGAAAAACCACCACGGCCACCTCTCCAATCTTTTGCCGAAGGGCCATCTACTGTTTTTTGGGTAGCGGTAACGGCGTGTACCGTAGTCATTAAGCCTTCTAAAATACCAAATTTATCGTGCAGTACTTTAGCAATTGGCGCTAAACAGTTGGTAGTACAAGAAGCGTTAGAAACGATATTTTGGTCTGCTTTTAGTTCTTTGTGGTTTACGCCCATTACAAAAGTTGGGGTATCGTCTTTTGCCGGAGCAGACATGATTACTTTTTTAGCACCAGCATCTAGGTGTTTTTGGGCAGTTTCTTGTGTTAAGAACAACCCGGTAGATTCGATAACCACTTCTGCACCTACTTCGTTCCATTTTAGGTTAGCTGGGTCTTTTTCTGCGGTAACACGGATGGTTTTTCCGTTTACTACCAAGTTGCCGTCTTTTACTTCTACGGTTCCATCAAATTTACCGTGTGTAGAATCGTATTTTAGCATATAGGCCATATAATCTGGCTCTACCAAGTCGTTGATACCAACAACTTCGATATCATTACGTTTTACTGCTGCTCTAAAGGCTAATCGGCCAATACGGCCAAATCCATTAATTCCTATTTTCATTTTGATTTTGTTTTTGTTTTTGTTTTGATGAAACTTGTTAGGATACACCACAATTTCATCTTTATTTAATTTGTGTAATAATTAAGTATATTATGTATCGGTTCTTTGGTAACAGACATGATTTGAAGGCTGTACTTGCTGGCTACTTCCCTTAACTGATCTTGAAAGTGCCCCGCAACCGAACCTACAAAATGTATTTCTTCGTCAGGGTGCTTTTCTAAAGTAGGGAGAATATAGGTGCTGAAATACTTTTCAAAGCCCTGTGCTACCAATTGTTGTATAAATTTGTGGTCTCTGTTTTCGAGGTAAAAATCTAAAAACGAAGCCAGATAGGTCTGTACCTGTGGCTTGCGGTAAATCCGTTCCAAAATGGTAGGTCGGTCTAAATTATATTGCGATTCTATCTTTGCCTTCAAATCTGCCGGAATTTTGTCTTCCAAAAAGTTTTTTAGCAACATTTTACCGAAGTAATTGGCAGAGCCTTCATCGGCCAAGATATAGCCCAAACCATAATTATTCTTCTCTGGTTTTTTACCATTGTAATAAGCGCAATTGGCACCACTGCCCAAAATGCCTACAATACCCGTTTTATCATGGCAGGCGGCAATAGCTGCGCCGTACAAATCGTCTTTTACCTTTATTTTGCTATTCACAAAAAACTGCTCCAGTGCTGTGGCCAATTCACGCTGTTTTTCTTTGGCTGATGCTCCTGCGGCAAACACATAAATTTTCCTGATGTTCTCGGCATTGTGTATCAAAGTGATATCCTTACTTAATACTTGTAGTGTTTGTTTTGGGTCGTTAAAACAAGGATTGATACTTGCGGTATGTGTTTCAATCATCGTTCCGCCATCTTGCCAAATCTTCCAACAGGCATTCTTAGAACCGCTATATACTACTGCAATCATCTGTATTTATATGGATAAAACATGCGTCATTTCAAGCAGATCCTCTTCCAGCTTGTAGTTTGCCAATCCGCTAAGTGCATCACTTAAAGATGTAAGACCAATTTCATTTCCTTTTAAGCCTACCATTTTCATGGTGTCGCCATTAATAAGGGCGTTGGTTGCCGCAAAACCTAGGCGACTGCCCAAAATCCTATCGAAACCGCTTGGACTGCCACCGCGCTGCAGATGCCCCAAAATGGTAACTTTGGTGTCGTAATGGGTAAATTTGCGTTTTACCGCCTTGGCAATATCGTAAGCACCACCATATTTGTTGCCTTCGGAAACAATTACAATGCTCGATGATTTCTTGGTAGAAGCACCGGATTTAAGTTTGGTAATCAGTTCTTTCAAAGAGGTTTCTCTTTCTGGCAAAAGCACTGCTTCGGCACCACTGGCAATGGCACTGCGCAAGGCAATACAGCCCGAATCACGTCCCATTACCTCAATAAAGAAGAGCCTATCGTGCGAATCGGCCGTATCTCTTATCTTATCTATGGCCTCTATTACCGTATTGATGGCCGTATCGTAGCCCAAGGTAAAGTCAGAGCCATAAAGGTCGTTATCTATGGTGCCCGGTACGCCAATTACTTTTACGCCAAATTTTTCGCCAAATCTTTTAGCTCCGGTAAAAGTACCATCGCCCCCAATAACCACTAAACCATCAATCCCTTTTTCCTGTAAATTCTTAAAGGCAATTTCCATTCCCGCATCCTCTTTAAACTCCAAACATCTGGCTGTTTTTAGGATGGTTCCGCCCATGTGTAAAATATTGCTTACAGAGCGGGCATTCATTGGAATGATATTATTATTGATTAAACCTTGGTAGCCCTGCATGGCACCGAACATATTTTTGCCATGATAAATTCCTGTGCGCACAACTGCTCTAATACAGGCATTCATGCCCGGAGCATCGCCTCCAGAGGTTAATACTGCTATATTATTAATATTTGGTTTCATTCTGATTATACGAATATAAGGTGTATTTTTTACACTAAGTAATTTTTTTTCATTTTTTTTGTGAATTAACCAAATAAGTGTCTTTATTTTGTTTCATATTTTAAACTTTTAAAGCAATAGTTTTGACAGAAACAACCCCCGATTTTGATTTTGCAGTCTCTATAGATTGTGTGCTTTTCGGTTTTGATGGCAATGAACTAAAAATCTTATTGATCGAAAGAAATGAGGAGCCCTTTAAGGATTGGTGGGCGTTGCCCGGTAATTTGGTAAACCATGATGAAAGTGTAGACCAATCGGCGCAGCGTATTTTAAAAGAGCTCACCGGTTTGAGCGACATTTACATGGAGCAATATTATGCTTTTGGTGAGGTAAACCGACATCCGCAAGGTAGGGTAATCTCTGTGGCCTATTATGCCATGTTAAGGTTGGGTGGAGAAAAACCATTGAAACCACTGAGCAGCTATGCTAAAAAAGCACAATGGATAAATGTTTCGGCCTTGCCTAAATTGGCGTTCGATCATCAAGAGATATTGAACAAAGGCTTGGAGAAGGTGAAAAGGCGCATTAGGCACCTACCTTTGGTTTTTGAACTGTTGCCCGAAAAATTTACGCTTACACAGGTACAGAGCGTTTACGAACTCATTTTGGGCAAAAAGTTGGACAAGCGTAATTTCAGAAAGAAAATTTTGAGTTTTAAGGTACTGAAAGAACTAGAGGAGAAACAAAGGGGCGTTTCGTTTAGGGCGGCCACGCTTTATAAATTCGACAAGCGTAAATACAACAAACTTTTTGGCAAGGAGATTTCTTTTTAAGATAGAAAAAATTCAATAAAAGAGGGTATCTAAAAAGTTTCGGCAGGCCGTCATTGCCAGCTTGACTGGCAATCGTAATGCGGCGAAAAGGTCTTTTGCATTAGGATTCCCGTTTTCACGGGAATGACGACCTACCTTTCTCAACCTCCCTTATCCCTTCAGTATATGATGTCCCATTTTATCTCTTTTGGCAATCAGATAAGATTCGTTATGCTTGTTGCTTTCAATTTCAATTGGAATATTCTCTACAATTTCAAGTCCGTAACCTATTAAGCCGGCCCGCTTTGTTGGGTTGTTGGACATTAAACGCATTTTAGTGATGCCTTGCGCCCTCAAAATCTGCGCTCCTACACCGTAATCGCGTTCATCACCTTTAAAACCTAGCTTAATGTTGGCCTCAACAGTATCCAGTCCTGCATCTTGAAGATTATAAGCATGTAATTTGTTTACCAAACCAATGCCCCTGCCCTCTTGGTTCATGTATACAACTAAGCCCTTACCTTCTTTCTCAATCATTTCCATTGCTTTGTGCAACTGTGGCCCGCAATCGCAACGGCACGAACCAAAAATATCTCCAGTAACACATGAGCTGTGGATACGTGTCAGCACAGGCTCGCCCTCTTGCCATTCACCTTTAGAGATGGCCAAGTGCGTAGCTCCGTTGCTCAACTGTGTGTAGGCAGTCATTTTAAAATCGCCCCATTGTGTAGGCAAATTTACAGTTACCTCTTCTTTAATCAGACTCTCCGCAGCCAAGCGATAGCTAATCAAATCTTTAATAGAAATAATTTTTAAACCGTGCTGCTTGGCAATTAACATCAAATCGGGCAAACGGGCCATAGTGCCATCCTCGTTCATAATTTCTACCAATACCCCGGCAGGTTCAAAACCAGCTAGACGAGCAATATCGATAGTGGCTTCGGTATGTCCGGTGCGGCGCAAAACACCTTCTTTTCTGGCCCTAAGTGGAAAAATATGCCCCGGCCTGCCCAAATCTTCGGGCTTGGTTGATGGATTTATTAATGCCTGTACGGTTTTTGCCCTATCGTGTGCCGAAATTCCCGTGGTACAGCCATGGCCAATCAAATCGACTGAAACGGTAAATGGGGTTTGATGTAAAACGGTATTGTGCTGCACCATTAAATTTAGCTCCAGCTCGTCGCATAGTTCTTCAATTAAGGGTGCACATATTAAACCACGTCCATATTTAGACATAAAGTTGATGACTTCTGGCGTTACATTTCTTGCCGCAGTTAAAAAATCGCCTTCATTTTCGCGATCTTCATCATCAACTACTATAATAATTTTACCGGCCCTTACATCGGCCAGTGCCTCTTCTATTGTATTTAATTTGATTTCCATTTTGGCTAATAAACAAAATGAACAGGGTTTTTCCCTGTTTTTAATTCGAGTGCAAAGGTACAACCATTTTTTCAGTTGTTAGTATATCGGTTGCCAGTTTTAACTAGCTTTGACAACTTTATAACAATCGGGCTATTTAAAGTTGTTAAAGTTATGACTCTTGTACGCCAATTTCCTTTTTCTTCTTCTTAAAGATGCCCAGTACCAACTGTTTGTAATAATCTATATCGAACAAAGCAGAGTCTACGGTAGCCTTATAAGTTAGAAAAACACCAACGGGAGTAAGGATAATTATCGCCATCCACATGCCAAATACGGGGTCTAAAGAACCTTCTTTAGCTGATTTTTCGGCTACGGTAGAAATAATATGGTAAAATAGAAAGAAAACTACCGCAATTACTACCGGCAGCCCCAATCCGCCCTTGCGGATAATAGCTCCAAGCGGTGCGCCAATAAAGAACAGGAGCAGACATGATGCGGCTAAAGTATATTTGCGCTGGTATTCTATCTGTGCCTTTAATATTTCTTTGGCTCTAAATTCGTAGTCGGCCATTTGTCCGTTAATGGTTTGTTTTAGCGCATCTACTTGGTCGTAGGCAGCTTGCAAAACCTGTACACGCTGATTTTTAGGCACTACATTAATTATCGGCCCTTTTATGTTTTTTGCCGGAGCTTTTATTTTGGTATAGCCCTTTACGTAACCGCTTTGTTTAAAGTAATATTGGGCATTGGCCTGTAATGTTTTGCCTATACTGTCTAAGCCCTTGCTAAGCGAATCTCTTCTGTGCAATAGTTCTTTTCGGTTTAACATTGGGGCATTATTTTTAAAGCTCTCCTCTTGGGTGCGGGTCATTTCCTTAAAGCTGCTAAAATCGAACTTAATCTCGGTTTGCTTAAAACGCATTCTGGTAAATGTTTGCCGGGGATTGTAAGCACCATTATTTGACGCTGCCTCTTGATATCTTACGCCATTAACCAAATTGAGCACCATGTAGTTGCCATCAGAGGTCTTAGACATTTTACCCTTTTGTGCCATAATAATCTGCGGAATACCGCTGCCACTGCTATGATCGTAAATCATCAAACCGTAGAGCGAATCGATTGCTCCTTCGCCCTTACGCTCTACACGCATAGAATATCCGGGAATACTGTTGTTGAACACCCCCGGCTTAATAAGGAAGGAAAGTTTTTTATTGCGGACATCCCACAGCAGCGAACCGTATTTTAGATTAGCCTTGGGCAACATGTAATCTGAAAAGAAAAAGGAGGCTACCGCTAAGGCTATGATGAGGAAAAACAAAGGCTGCATGGCCTTCCGTAAAGATACACCAGCCGATTTGATAGCTACCAGTTCGTAGTTTTCGCCCAGACTGCCAAAAGTCATAATGGAAGATAGCAGGATGGCCAAAGGCAATGCCATTGCTACGTTTGATGCCGAGGCATACATCATCAGTTCGGCAATTACGTACCATTCAAACCCCTTACCAATCAAATCATCAACGTACTTAAACAAAAAGAACATCAATAAAATAAACATCACAATAAAGAATGTGACGGCAAAAGGTCTGATAAATGCTTTTATGAGCAGTAAATGTATCTTTTTCAACTATACAAAGATAGGCAATACCAATGAAAAGTTAAAAGTTAGAGGTACTACATTGATGAGTGGTTACAGATTGGAAGTAATAGTTCTTAAGTTTTTGGACATGTAACGGCTTTTCAAATATAATTACTGAATAGTACAATCTAAGCTCCCAATACACCAAGCAGATAATCAATCTGGTTGTCCCAAATCTGCTTTCTTTCCTGCAAGGTATCTTCTGTTGCAAAATCGGTAATTGCCAAAGCTACATCATTGGTAAGTTCATCCTGCACAATTTCCATTTCAAAATAGCAATAAGGTTCGTCATCAAGCCACCTAAATTTCACCAATTTGTTTTCTTTGGCACTAATTAATTTGGCCTTTTGTACTTCTCCGTCCCAAGTGAAAGTATAGGTTTGGTCTCTAAAAGCTACATCGTCTGCAAACCATTGCGCCAAACCGTTTGGCTCACTAATAAAACTATATAGTATGCGTGGAGATGACCTTATGGCATATTCTAATGTAAATTTTTTCTTTTCTGACATCCTTACTTCTATTTTGGTATTCATGTATATTTTGCTAAAGAAAAGTATTTTCTTTTATAAATGCAAAGTTTTGGGAAATAAGTATTTTTTTATGTGGTGCGCTTGTATGTATAGTTCAAATATTAATGCCTAAACGTATAAAAATCCTAACAAATAGAGTCTTATAAACTGCTTTATTCTGCACAAAAACCTTTTCAAATAATTTTCTTGTTTATTGGATTAAATCCTATATTTGCAAACTCAAATCCGGCGGGGTAGCTCAGATGGTTAGAGCGCAGGATTCATAACCCTGAGGTCGGCAGTTCGATCCTGCTCCCCGCTACAAAAAAGAGCCTTGATTTCTCAAGGCTCTTATTATTTTTATGGATTGCTTTCCATTTACATATAGCAATTATTTAGTTAGCTTATCTAAAACCGGTTTCAGAATGCCCTCCATTATATCATAACCTTCGGAAAGCGGATGTACTCCATCTTTTGCATATTTCTCAGGAAGTCCGTTGCGTTCATCTTTTAATGCTGTGTGATAATCTATGTAAGGTATTTTATTCTTTTCGGCATAATCTTTAATCATTACGTTAAGGGCAATAATTTTATTAGCCGGGTCTAGACCTTTTCTCCATCTAAACTCGTAAGCGGGCAATATGGAGCATAACACTACCTTAATATGATTTGCTTTAGCCAATTCTGCCATAGAAATAATATTGCCCAATGTATTTTCGGGAGAGATATAACCCATGTTTTGAGCTACATCGTTTGTTCCTGCCAAAATTACCACTACCTTTGGTTTAAGGTCGATAACATCACGTCTAAACCTCACCAGCATTTGCATTGAGGTTTGCCCACCTATACCCCGGCATATATAATTATTCTTTTCAAAAAACTCCGGATGTATTCTATTCCACCCTTCGGTTATGGAATTGCCCATAAATACCACTGCTCCCATAGATGCCGTTCGATTAGCTTGCTCGTATTTACTAAACCTTGCCCAGTCTTCTTGCGATTGAGCTTTTACAAAAAAACAATACATCGCTAAAATTGCGGTAAAAAAAATATACTTCTTCATTTTATATGACTTTAAATTCTTACTAAGTTATCAAAAACTAGACTTCTGTTGGCTTCTTTTTGCCGGCATTCCATACCAAAGCGGCCAAAAGAAAGGAAATTACCGCAGCACTTATCCAAAAAGAACTTGCCGTATCGAAATTATACTTTACCTTCCCATTTATGATGTGTTTTCCTTTCTCGATGAGATGGCCGCTTACAATATCCTGCAAACCTGCACCAATATAACTGGCCACGCCAACAACGCCCAATGCTGCTCCTGATGCTTTTTTGGAAGCAATATCTACTGCCATTAATCCTCCTAAATAGCAAACCAATACACCAATGGACAGCCCAAACAACACCATGCAACCAATATCTACCCAAGTGTAACCCCTTGGCATGTATAAAAACAACGCTATTGATATTGCATTGAGCATACCGAAAATTAAAGCAGGTACGTTACGGCTTCCTTTAAAGAAAATATCAGAAATGTAGCCCGAAAATATGGTGCCCAAAATACCACATACAGAACTTACGGATATGATAGAACTTGCTTCTACCGTAGTATAGCCTTTACTGGTTTCGAGAAAAAACACTCCCCAACTATTCACGGCATATCTGCTAACGTACATAAATGAACTGGCTAGGGCAAGTATCCATATATATGGGTTTTTAAGCACTTTAAGCTGTTGCGATGATACGGAACTTTCATCTTTGCTCTTAGTTTGTTGATGCTCCAACACATATAGGCCTTTACTTTCAGGGCTTTCGTGCAAAAAGGCATAAATGATGATAACTCCAACAATGCCAAACATACTTGCTCCCCAAAAGCCCCATTGCCAACCTAGTGCCGATACAATAAGTGATATCACAATGAAAGTGATTGACTCGCCTATATTATGGCTGGCACTCCAAAAACCGTAATAAGTACCTCTTTTTTCTGCACTGTACCATCTGGTTAAAGCAATAACGCTAGGTGGCGCTCCCATACTTTGCGACCATCCATTTATCCCCCATAAAATGACAAACATTATAAATGAGGTGGTAAAACCTAGTAATAGACAAACCAATGAGGAGATAAACAAACCTGTGGCCATAAACCGCCTGATATTTACCCTATCGGCCAAAAAGCCATTTACAAACTTACCAATAGCATAACTAAAAAACAGGGCTGAACCAACTATTCCCAATTGCGATTCGGTAAGTACGCCTGCCTTTACCAGTGGGTTTTTAATAACATTTAGGCATAAGCGGCATACATAATACAGCCCGTAACCAAATGTTGCCGATAAAAATACGCCCCAACGTAAACGGTTTAAATATTTCTTTCGCCCCGTTTCATCTAATTGTGCTTCCGCTATATTAGAAGCGGGGCTATAATAGCTTAGCAATGTTTTTAACATCTTTGAATTTCCTGTGTACGTGGGGATATTACTTTTTAGATTTATACGTTGTATCTGTGTTAAAAAACATTTCTGTAAGCACAGGGTAATGGTCTGAAGGCAGTTTGCCGTTATAGTTGTCTTTAATGATGGAATATTGTGCTATCCCAAGTTGTTCTCCAGAGATAAAAATATGGTCAATGGGGCTTTCGGGACGTGAATTAATATCGAAACCATTGTATGAGCCATCTGAAGATTTTACTTTTTTTGCCACCTCAACGGCATCCTTTAAAATTCCTGATTTAGCTAAAACTTGATAATTGGGGTTAGTTCTGTCAAAATTAAAATCGCCACATAAAATAGCAGGATATTTTTGCATCACCTCGGCTATTTTCTTGATGATGAGTTTGGCACTGTTAGTTTGGGCAAGCATGCCTTTATGGTCGAAATGGGTATCGAAGACATAAAGTTTATGCTGTGTTTTTAAATCTTTAATAAAAACCCAGCTACATACTCTTTTATATTTGGCATCCCAACCTTTACTAGGTACATCTGGTGTTTCAGATAGCCAAAAATGTCCTTTATCTAATAGCTCAAATCTAGTTTTATTATAGAAAATGGCACAAAACTCGTCAGTTCCATTTCCTTGCTTATCTATTCCTGCCCATTCGTACTGCGGCATTCTGTCTATCAAATCTTTAATTTGGTTTGCCTTTGCCTCCTGCGAACAAAAAATATCGAAACCATATTTCGTGATAAGGCGGGTCATAATCTCTCTCCTATCTACCCATAGGTTACCAGTATCTTTTGGGTTATCGTACCTAAAATTATAGGTAGCGAACTTAAACGTTTCCTGTTGTGAAAACGCAGTAAAAGTGTTAATTAACAGTGCGAGTGCAAAAATGTATCTTTTCATTTCGTGTTAACGTGTTAAATAGTATTTATATAAGGTTATTTTTTATAGACGACAAAATCATCGATACTTAAGCGGCCGTTGTTAATTGACGGATCTTGCTTATCATCTCCCAACCCTAACTTAACAATACGGAAACGTACCTTGCCTTCTATATCAAGCGGGAATTCTGCTTGCTGTTTTACCTTGCTTTTGGCTTCTATTACCTCTCCTACCTGTTTCCATTTCTTGCCGCCATCAGTAGAATAATCTAAACGGAATTTACATGACTTATCGGCCTTTGCCGCATACGAACTGTACCAAAAGGTTACTTTAGAAGCACCTTCTTCCAAATCGAAATCGGTACGCAAGTAGCCATCGTTTGTGTTGTTACCAACCATTCTCACCGCACAAGTTCCTGTTACTGGTTTATCGTTCTCAAAATTATCTATCCTTGCTCCGTACATGGTCCAAACACCACTTTTTAAGGTGATGCTTTTTTTCTTATATCCGGCCTCATCATCACTTTTCTTTTCAAAACTCTCCGGAAAATCTGGATAGATTTCACCTTTTTGTGCTTTTAGCTCGGTAAAGAGATTTATCAATAGAAAGGAAACAAATAAAATTTTAATGGTTTTCATAATGTTTTTTATTTAATTATTTTTTTACTCAATACAGTGTTGTTATCTCCTGCTAGTGAGATTACATATACTCCGTTACTTAGTATTACAGGTGCTTGCAATTCATTTTTACCTGCTTGGATACGAACAGATTTTTGATAGATGTTGTGTCCCGAAATATCAAACAGTTTTAATTCAAATGTCCCTGCTTTTTCTGCTTGGTACAGCACATTTAAAACATCATCTTTGAAAAAAGCGGCAAATTCCGATTTGATTAAAGTTGCATTTACGTCAATAACGTGGGATAATTCAAAGTTGCCATTATAGTCTACTTGACGCAATTGGTAGTAATTAGTACCACGTTCAGGATTGTTATCTGTAAAAGTATATGTTTTTGCTACGCTCGAATTACCTTGACCAAGCACTTTTCCCAAAACTAATGGCTCTTTTCCCTCTTTTAGGCGCAACACTTCAAAATAAGCATTGTTATTTTCTGATGCCGTTGCCCAATTAAGACGAACGCCATTACCACTGGCCTTGCCTGTAAAAGAGGTTAATTTTACCGGCAAAGTGCTTTCTACTGTACCATCTAAAGAAAGTACATAACCGTTATCATCCGACGATATACCTATGCCCGAAGAACCTGTGGTGGCATTTGAACCTTGCAAGTATAAACGGAAATAGATTGTTGTGGCCGGAGTAATGTTTTGGAGTGCGGTAATGGCGGTTAAATCCAATTCGGGCATATAAACACCTCCCGTAGCAGTGCCCGGATTGTAATAAGGTGTACCGATATCGTTAAAATTTATGTTATCGGTACTGTATCGCCATAGCCATGTTTTAGCACCTCCGGCACTTGCTCTTACTTTTGTGCGCAGGGCAGATAACGAAACTTTATAATTTGCCGAAGGTTTTACCTCAAATGCGAAATATAAGTTGTTAGCTATTGCATCATTAATATCAGCAGCGGAAGTAGCGACACTTGCCGTAACCGCATTGGCAACAAAAGCACCCGGATAAACTATATCTGCGCCTACATTACTCGTAGTGCGCAAACCCGGTCCACGTACCAATGCAGCAGGTTCAAGCCCTGTGGTTATCATATTAGCATTAAATGCAGCTTCATTACCTTCACTTTGAGGCTCAGCGAATTGCCAAGCTAAAATACTGTTCGGAGCAATTACAGGCTCTACGTTTCCGGTAACAGAAAGTGCGTATTCTGTTGCGGTTAATGACCTACCTATTGCAGTTGTACCTGTGCTGTTATTTGAACCGCTATGATACAGCCTAAAATAAATAGTTGTTCCAGCTACCACATCTTGCAAAGCACTAATACCAGACAGATCAATAGCGGGTTGTACCTGACCATTTCCGCCAGTGCTCCCCGTTAATGCTGCTGCAGGAGCTACATCAGTGAAATTTGCACCATCGAAGCTGTAACGTAGCAATAAAAACCTGGCACTGCTAAATCTTATCTTTACCACCAAATCTTTTAATGATAATTTATAACCAGTTTTTGCGCTAAGGGTAAATCCATAATAATCATTATTGGCTACAGCTGTGTTAATACCAGCTAAATCGGCGGTGGTACTTGCGTTTGGCTGCGAACCAAAAGCGTTCCCTCCAATTAAAATGGGCTTAAAGCCCGCTCCTAAGGTTAAGGGGCTAACGTCCAGATATTGGTCCGTCAACGACACATTAACTGAGGTTTCTGCCACAGTGGTTGAAAGATTATTGAACTGCCATGCCGCAATTTGCGAATGGGCAGAGCTATAAACTAGTCCTACAATCAACACCATTAAGGTTGCGATTTTTTGTACATTTTTTTTCATATCAATGGTTTTTAAGTTGTTTACAATTCTATATACCGTTAATCGATGCTTTTATTCCCTCAGATTATTGTTTAAGCTGTCCTCCTATGGTTAATACATTCGTAGTTGTTGATGCCGGCGTACGACCAATGGAAAAAGACCCCGAACCAATATTGGTAAAACCCCAACAGTACATCCGCAAGGTTACGGTTGTACCCGATGGAATATCTTGTAAATCGGGAGTTTGGTATAAATAATACGGTGGCATTTCCGTGCCTTCAGCATCTGTACCTTCATAATTCATATCTCCTGTTCCTATTGTTTCATGAAAGTTCACTCCATCCAGACTATAATACCATTTATGGCTTTTAGCTCCGGCCGCACTTCTCCTTAACTTAACATTTATGGCCGATAAAGACAGTTTATAGCCCGGCTGCACTACAAACTTTACCTGATAATATACATCTTGACTAATAGCCAATGCTTTGGTAGAAGTAACCTGAGTGCCTGCGGCATTGGCAGCAAAACTTCGCACAAGAGACGATGCATTTAAACCCGCTCCACGGTCTAAAACAGCACTGCTTATTCCCACATGTGAGGAGGTAGAAACTTTACTCACCTCGTTTCCTGCCGATGCAGGCACACCAAACTGCCAAGCTAAAACATCTTCATACTCTGGAATTGGGTTGGTAATTGGCCCACCAGCTTCGGGATTTTTATAAACGGCAAAATCGTCTATGCTAAATCTGCCATTTTGGTTATTGGTGGTCGATGCTCCAATACCTACTTTACCAAATCTAAAACGTACCGGACCTCGTAAATCCATTAAAAACGTAAACTGTTTCTTTACCTTGCTAACGGTTAGTATATCTTCGCCAACTTGGCTCCAAGTAATTCCTTGGTTTTGAGAATACTCTAATCTCCAAGTAGACCCCAAATCTGCCGAAGCGCCATAAGAACCAGCCCAAAGTGTAACTTTGGTTGCACCATTGGGCAAGTCGTAGTTCATGGTACACCATGAGCTAGTAGCAGAGCTACCAACCAGTCGCAAGGCGTAGCTACCAGAAACCGGTAAATCATTAGCCGTATTACCGATGTATATATTTTGTAGGGTATAATTTCCCGAACTTAAGTTTCCAGTTTTGGTCGAATAGCCTTCTGCAAATAAGGTTGCATCACCTGTTTCAAAGTTTTCGGGGAAACTCTCGTATATCCTTCCACTTTCGTCTTCGATGCTCTGTGCATTTACCAGCCACAATTGTTTTCTGTTTTGTTCGGTAGCGCTATTATTCCAACGGGCAATAGCTGTATACGAGGCATTAAGCGCCACTGGCCTATCCACAAAAGTTGCAGTTTGTTCGGTATGCAAAATACCTGTGCTCCCATTAGTTTCGGTAAGCGTGATATCACCATTTAAAACACCGCCAGCTTCAGCGTCTACATGGGCTATTTTGATAAGCGTTCCTTCATAGTCCACAAATTTGTCCTTCAATGTTTTTAGGGATAGCAAAGTAGGCTCTACCACTCTGTTTTCGGCCACTTTAGTAATTTTATTTAACGAAGCTACCCTAATTTGCAACGCACCATTGTTTCTGGTTATCGTTGCTCCCTCAACTTCTACCACTACCGAATCGCCCACTACAAAAGGTATTGTTTGTCCGCTAACTGAAACCTCAACTCCTCTCTTCAATGTTCTGGAAGTTTGTTGTATAGCAAATACACCTGCCGGAATATTACCAGCGGCCGCATCGGAAATAACTACGCCAGTTATCTTATCTGCGCCTTGCATATTGGTTTTGTCCAATACCGCATCGCTTCCCTTATACAGTTTCCGTACATCTAAAATGGAAATAAATTGATTTGGCGTGCCCGATGCAGGAAAAATATCTTTCTTTATACAGGATGCAAAAGTCAATATACCTACCATGATGATGGCAAAGACTTCGTATTTCTGTATTAAATTTTCATTAATGGATTTCATTATTTCAACAAAAGTTAAATTGTTTACAAATCAGCTTTTATAGTATGCTATTTTTTATAGGCTCTATTTCTGCCACCATACCTTTACACTTAAGTTATCACCTCCCATACGGGTGGCAGCATCTAAATAATTACTCCTATTTAATGATTGCACCGTTACGGGATAATATAATCGGGAAGGCATTTCGCCACCATTTTTCGCACCGGGGCCAATTGGTAAAGTCGGTTTTTTGGTACGTCTATATTCAAACCATTGTTGAAAATCTGTAAAGAACAAGGTGAAGTATTTTTGTATCATTATCTTTTCCATTTTTTCATCGAACGTTCCTGCGTCCGGAAAAGCAACTTCTGCATTGGTGGTTAGGTAATTGGCTGGCATGGTCAGTCCCCAATGTTCAATTCCGGCTTTTACACCTAAATCATAATAGGTTTTGGGATTGCCAGTAATATAACCTTTTAGGGCTGCTTCGGCCAAGATGAACTGAAGCTCTGCGTAGTTCATGATATTTCCCAAAAGCGGCTCTAATTTTAGAGCGGTAACATACGAAGAACCTCTAGCTGGTATGCTCCCATCGGCATAGCCACTCTGTATTCCCTTGTACTCATTATCTATTTTAGTAGCCCAAATGGCCAAACGCGGGTCGCCAGCTTCGGCAAGTGTGTTCACAAAAAATTCACTCAACGAGCCTGTTCCACTAAAATCCACATCTCGATAGCCGGCAAAAGGCGAACGCAACGGAAAATTTTCTCCCGTTAGGCGTAATATTGCCGATTCGGCATTGCTTGTGAAAATAGGATACGTGGTAGGCGATGCTACAATATCAGCTATTTTTTGCACCGCTGTTTTTCCATCGGCTATCGTTTCCGTTTTAGCTGATACACGCATCAACAGGCGCAGATACAGCGAATTGCCAAATTTCCTCCATCTATCTAGCTCTATTAAATTTGTTGCCGAACTGCCATAAAGTGCATCGAGCCCTTTTTGGTTTTCGGTAAAAAGCTGCGCAGACAAAAGTCCGTTGAGCAAAATATTGGCTTCTTCCAGTTTTCTGAAAATATCTTTGTATATATCTTCCTGTTTATCGAAAGCAGGTGTAAACTGATAGTCTTTCCCTTTATTTGACTGCGAGTAAGGCACATCACCCCAGGTATCGGTAATCAACGAAGTAGTCCAGGCATCTAATATATTGGCGATTGCCATATATGGTTCAGACTGCCCGGTAGTGGCGCTATGGTTAGCAGCCGCTAAGTTATACATGTCCAAAAAGTTAGTTTTTTCCAAATACCAAGCATTCCATATCGGGTCTGATTGATTTGGCCTAATGATATACCTATGGATTTCTACCTGCTCGTTTAAAGGCACAAATACTTGTGATAGCTGGTTGTTAATCTGAAAGCTCCTTACTATGTTGTTTTGAACTACACTATACAAAGCGGGATTGAGTAATCGCTCTGGCGCAGCTACTGCAACCGCGTTGGGGTTTTGATTTAACTCCTGATAGTTTTTCTTACATGAAACCATCAATAAAGCAAAGCATCCTATTAAAATATTTATCTGCGATATTTTTTTCATTTTCTTATGGTTAGAAACTAACATTCAGATTTACGCCTATGGTTCTGGTAGCCGGAAACTGTCCTATCTCAAAACCCGACTGTATCAGTCCGTTATTTATGGTTCCAAATTCCGGGTCAAACGAGGGCCAATTGCTAATAATCAATAAATCCCTGCCATAAACTCCTATGGAAGCCTTTTGAAGTTTTATCTTTTTTAGCGTTTTGGAAGTGAAGGTATAATCTAGTCTTGCTTCCCTAAATTTGATGAAATCTGTACTGAAAATATTTCCCTCTACATTGTCGGGAATAAAATGTTCTAAATAGTAAGTCCATATTTCCGTAGCAGGCACATCGTTTTTTCTAAAAGTACCATCGGAATTTTGGATTACCCCATCGCCAATTAAACCATTATATCGGCCCGGCAAAGTACTTTTCAATTGTCCGCCCATAGCATTGTTGGCATGGGTATGCGAATAGGCTTTTCCTCCAAATTGGGCATCAAACAGCACATTAAGCCTAAACTGTTTATATCTAAATTCGTTATTAAAGCTGGCTTTCCATTTTGGATAAACATTGGCCAACCATTTTACCGTTTGCGAGCGCACAGGATAACCATTGGCATAGATAATCTGCCCATCAGGCGAACGCTCGTAACCCAGTCCGTACATATCACCCATACTACCTCCAACCCTAGCTTCCAATGAACCTCTACCTCCCGGGCCGCTTTGTAGTTGTTGTACTTCTACACTATCTGCTAATGATAATACTTTGTTTCTGTTGGCGGTAAACGTAGCAAACATATTCCAAGAGAATTTTTTAGGGTTCTTAATTGGGCTACCATTTACAGTAAGCTCAATTCCCCGGTTTCTAACCTCTCCAGAGTTAAGTACTGCATAGTTAAATCCCGATGCCCTATCCACAGGAACATTCAATATTTGGTCGGTAGTATTATTCTGATACCAAGCTACATCAATACCTAACCTACCATTAAACATTCTGATATCTGTACCAAACTCTATACTTCTGGTGCTTTCTGGTTTTAAATTTGCATTTGCTACACTTAACGGATTAGTTAAGCCGGAAGGGAAATTGGTTTCAATTGCATAGTTGTATGAGGTTAAGTATGGCGTAGTTCCGCCGCTGCCTACCATAGCATACGAACCACGAACTTTTAATAATGAAAAATAAGAAGGTAGCGACAGTTTTTCATTTAAAACCAAGCTCAAATTGGCCGATGGATAGAAAAAGCCCTTAGGCTCGCCAGTTGGTGAAAAAAGTGTGCTCGACCAATCCTGTCTGCCCGTAACATCTAGATAAATAAATCTATCGTAGCCAAAAGATGCCATAGCATACAAACTGCTTACCCCAAATTGGCTTCGATAGGGGTATGATAAGGGAACATCCATACTGTTGGCAAAGTTGAAGATGCCCGGAGCAAACAGACGCTCGGCACGGGTTTCTTCTTTTTCATACCTATTCTTTAAAATGCTTCCTCCCAATGATAAATCAGCATCAAGTTTCTTGCTTAGCTCTTTTTTGTATTTCAGTAAAAAGTCGAGGTTAACCTCTTGGTTAAATATGTTTTGTGTGCGATACATCCCATTAAGGTACTTTCGAGTATCTTTTGGTCTTTGCTGCGAACGCGAATCGTACGACATATCAACTGACCCTTTCAACATCAGATTCAAATCATCCGTAAAACTGTAATTGGCCTGCATATAACCTGTAACCGTATTTCTGTTCGATTTATTGAGCATTTCGTAGGCTATTACATACGGATTATCGCCTGCTTGGCTTAATGGTTTGTTTTGGCGCACTCCTTCCTGTCCCGGATACCAAAGTGCCTTAAACATGTTCAAATCGGCATTAGGTACCATACGTATCATAGCATACATAATAGTTTGGGCATTATAGCCCACAGCAGGTAGGTTATCGCTATTTCTATTGGTATAATTTACCTTTCCCGATAATTGTAGTTTATTGGTTATTTTTTGGTTAAGCGCTAACGACAGGGTATTACGTTTATAGCCTGTATTTGGAATAATCCAACTGTTGCTTAGATTAGTGTAACCAAACCGAATGGAATTTACTTTCGTACCTCCCTCAATAGAAACACTATTGGTATAGGTCTGTCCGGTTTCAAAGAAATCTTTCCTATTAGTGGGATAAGGTATCCAAGGGGTACGCTGCAATCCGGTAGTGAAAGTATTTGGGTCGTATTGATAAAATAGTTGGCCATCGAATTTTGGACCAAAAGCGTTACTGGTAGCACCTGTATTTACGCCATCTTCGGTTCTACCGTAAGAATAATACTCTAGACCAACATCTCCCTGTCCGTATTCATATTGATAGTCTGGCCATCGAGATATCGTTTCTATTGCCATGTTAGAGCTTAACGAAACACCTATACCTTTAACTTTGGGGTTGGCCAATTTGGTAGTGATGATGATAGCTCCTCCAGCTCCCCTAGCACCATACAGAGCGGTAGCCCCAGGGCCTTTTAAAACCGTTACACTTTCTATATCATTAGGATTGATATCATTAATACCCGTTCCATAATCTGTGGGTGAATCGTCGCCCATATAAGATGTTCCATTGCCCGTAGCCCTACCACTAGAACTACTAACAACTACTCCATCTATTACTACCAAGGCCTCACTTGTACCAGAGAGTGAATTTTCACCTCTTAAAATGATACGATTAGAACCTGCGGGACCACCATTGGAACGCAATAGGTTTAAACCAGCTACCTTGCCCGACAGTGCATCTGTCCAGTTATTGGATACGGCATCAGTAATGCTCTCTGGTTTGAGTGTAGTAATCGCATAACCTAAGGCCTTTTCCTCTCTCTTTATATTCAATGCCGTTACCACAACCTCATTAAGGTCGTTGTTTTGGGCTTTTAGCACTATATTTAAATTTATCTTTCCACTAACTTTATTTTCCTGTGGAGCAAAACCAAGGGAACTGAAAACAATAATGGCTTCTTTTGATGGAATGGTTATTTTGTAATCACCATTGTTATCTGATATTGCTACAATAGAAGTATTTTTAGCCTTTATACTTACCGCAGGCAGTGGCTGGCCTTCTTCATCGGTTACTTTTCCCGAAACAATAGTAACATCTTGATTTGTTTTAGCTTTTTCTGTGGCCAAAACAACCTGATTTATAGCGGGATAGTTTGTTATCTTTTTTGCAAAACTATGTCTAATTAGCTCCGAAGCCTTTACATTCAAGGTCAGCATCACTAAGAGAACAGGAATAAATTTCGCTACAATAGCGCATTTCCGTTCATAACATAAATTTTTACCGCAATCAATTGCAGTATCTTTTTTATACATTTGTTCGGGATTTATAGTTGGTCTTTGTCAATTAAATCAGCTATCCAAAAAGTCTACAATGCCATGTAGATGAACTGGAGGTGTTGGTAGCACCTCTGGTTTTTTTTCAGAAGCTTTATCCTTATATCATATTGATTTCTATCTATTTTATTTTCATTCTCTAATTAGTAGTTATCATTTGTTTTTTACATACTTCAATAAACGGCAGCCCATAGCAAAAGACAATCTTTCCTTTTAACAGGAGAAGCAATTTTCAAATACTTTTGGCTTGTCCATCTTAAACAAATTAAAAGTTAACGTTTGGTAACAGCACTTAATTAAAAAAGCTATGTACAAAACTTATTTTGAGTTTATAATTGGTTAATTTATAAGCAAAAATATAAAACTAAATTGATTTAGCAAACGATTAACAAACAATTAATAAATAATTAAAATATCTATAACACATCGGAGACTGCCATCATAAGGCGATTACCTACGGTTTAACCTTATAAAACTTAGCTCCGAACAAAAAAATCACAAAATAACAAACGATTGGGAGATAATAAGACGTCGCCACACTCTTATCGGCCATCATCCCCATTAAAAACGGAAAAACAGCGCCTCCAACTACACCCATTGAAATAAACGAAGAGGCTTGCTGGGTATGTTTACCCAAGTTTTTTATGCCCAAACTAAAAATGGTTGGGAACATAATGCTAAAGAAAAAATTAATGAACAGTAAAGCTACAAATGACCCCCATCCCATTCCCTGCGCCACAATAACACACATTAGGATATTAGAGAGCGCAAATACTGCCAACAGCTTATTTGCTGCAATATATTTCATTAAAAATGTACCTACAAATCTCCCAGCGAGCATCATGCCCATAAAAAGCACCATATAATTACCTGCCGTTTCGCTCGAGAAGCCCATTACCTCGTGACCATAATTAATGAAAAAGGCCCATGTACCACCCTGCGCTGCCACGTTGAAGAATTGAGCAGCTATCGCCCATCTGAAATGTCTAAACCCAAATAATCCCTTGTCTATGTCAACATGTGCCAAATCTCTTTCTTCGTTGTTGTTTACTGAATGGGCATCGGAAAGGTGTGGCACTTTTAAACGTGAAAATAGCACTGCTACCAGTAATATTACACTACCAATACCTATATACAGGTGCTTTACCGAAGCTAATCCCTCTGATGATGAACTTTCCCGAAGCAAAAAATAAGCGCCCAAAGCAGGGCCAATCATTGTACCTACTGCATTAAAAGCCTGAGCAAAATTAACTCTGCGGTCGCTGCTCCTTTGGTCACCAAGAGCCGCCATAAACGGATGAGCCACTGTTTCTAAAGTTGCCAGCCCACATCCTAACACGAACAAGGCAACCCTAAAAAAATTAAAAGATTGTGCATCGGCAGCGGGTACAAATAAAAACGAACCGAGTGCAAACAGCCCTAATCCTAATATTACACCATTTTTATAGCCAAACCTCTTCATAAATAATCCTGCCGGAATGCTCATGATAAAATATGCACCAAAAATAGAAAACTGAACTAGTCCCGAATCTGCCTTTGAAACATTTAGAACAGACTGAAAATGTTTATTTAACACATCGCCCATAGTGATAGCAATGCCCCAAAACATAAATAGGGCGGTAACAAAGCCTAAGGTAACGATATAGTTATTTTCGGTAAAAGATACTCTATCTTTCATTCTTTCTGCGATGTTGGGAGGATGTAAAACAAATATTTCTCAGTTGCCATACACTATAATTTGATGCTAAATCATCACTTAATATGGGCTAGACTTATAAATAGTGCCATAACCCATATATTGAAAAGCATAAGATGTACTGAAAATTAACTTGTTTACAATGCTCATACTTGGTTTTATTTAATCAAAAGTAAAAAACTAAATTGATTTAGCAAATATTTTAATTAATTTAATACACTCTGTGCAATGGGGCTAGGTATTATCTCATCATGCCCCTCAAATAAGGATGCCGCACCAACTAACGCTGCGTCTTCCCATAGTGCACTCTGATACAGCGTAATTTCTTTGTTGGAAATACCTTTTCGTACTTCATCAATAAAATACTCCCAACATCTGGCAATATTTCCGCCAATTACTATACAGTTAGCCTTTTCATCAAACCCGAAGTCATTCAAAAATTTTCCCAGATTAACTCCAAATTCCTTAAATATTATTTCACGTATGGTAATTTCCCCATTTTCTAACAATCCTTCTACGCCATTAACCAATATTTTACCCGTAAGCTCCCTATATCTTTTAGCAAACCATCTAGATGATATGTAATCCTCTGCAATACCTTCACCCATAGGGGTAATTGCCCTAAAAACATCATGGGTTACTCCTGCTAGGCTTTTCGCCGAACCTAAGCCAGTTCCCAAAGTTACGCCTATTACCTTTTCACTTTTCGGGATGGCTAACGATAGCACTTCCGCATGTAAGAATGCTTCGGCATCATTTCTGAACAATATGTTTTCTGGCAATATATGCAAGGCGGCAGATAGGGCCTCTCTGATGTTAACTCCATATAGCGCATCGTACTTGTCTAATCCTTTAATATACGAAATGCCCAATTGATAATCGAACGGACCGGGCATAGCTAACCCTAACTTAATGTATCGAGGATCGTAATTGCCCATTACCTGCTTTATTACATCGCCCCAAATACTCAAAATATGCTGACGAGTATCTTTAGAATCTACTTTTACTCTTGCTTTGTCTCCTTGCTTTACCGACAACCCAAAAATATTTACTTCCGCAACAGTGATATGCGACCCCCCTATGTCTACACCTATATATTTGATTTCTTTATTGGCTTTCATTTTTATAAAATAAACAGCTTTACAATGATATAAAACGTTTTAGCAAAATCAAAATAAAAATAAACTTTAATATTAATTAGGCGATAGAACCTCGCTCAACAAAAGTGGTAGGCAAAACTATTTTTTGTGACTTTTTTTCTACCCCGCCCTTTTTGAGCCTTGACAAAAGGATATTTATAGCATTTTCGGCCAGTGCTTCAATTGGTTGTGCTATACATGTAATGGATGGAGAGTACATCTCAAAAAGTTCATAATCATCAAAACAGAGCACAGAAATTTGCTCTGGAATACTTAACCCCAAATGCCGAAGTGCTTTTAAACCGCTAACACCCAAATAATTGGTGGCAAAAAATATGGCATCTATTTCGGTTTTTCTTTCTAAAAAAGATACAATATGTTTCGTTGCTATATCAACATTTTCATATGAAATTTCCTTTACATACTGTGGCAATTTATATTCATTTGTGGCCATTTCATATCCTAACAGCCTATCCATCATTTGGCTTTGGAGCGAGCTTAGAGTAATAAACGCTATATTTTTACGCCCAGAGTTGATTAAATGCTTGGTGGCATTATAGGCACTTTCCAAATTGTTAACTGTTACGTAATCAATCTCTACATCTTTCAAATACCTATCTAACACTACCACAGGCTTGCCGCTTGCCGTCAGGTCCTTAATTTCGGGCTCAATACCATCGGGAGGTATAATGATATAACCGTCTACATGCCTATCCCTGTACATTTGTATCAATTCCTTTGCTTTATCGGCATTATCCTCTGTACTTGAATAAATGATTTTATATCCGTTCTGATAGGCTTTTTCTTCTATCTGTTTCGCGATGGTGGAAAAGAAAGGGTCGGAAATATCTTCAACGATTAGCCCAATAGTATTGGTCTTACCTGTTCGTAAGCTCCTTGCCAGTGAATTTGGTTTATAGTCTACTTCTTCAATATAGCTCAATACTTTTTTCACCAACTTCTCGCTGATGCGTTTTTCCTTGGCTTTGCCGTTCAAAACAAAAGAAACAGTAGTGGCTGATATACCTAATTCCTTCGCTATATTATTAATTGAAGCTCTTTTACCCACGATTTGGTTAGTTTATTCGCAAATGTAACAAATCCTTGCCTACAAAATTGGATTTTTATCCTACTGATCTCATATTCTCTCCGTCCTTAAAATGCAAACGCCTAAAAACAAAACCGGATAAAATAGTAAGACCGCCAATTACCAGAAAAGTATAGCGAAAAGCATTGTGTATTTCGTTATGAATGAGCTTTACATCGCCCTGAAAAACTTTTAGCACAATTAACCCGAAAGCAATACCAAAGCCAATGGCCAACTGCTGATTTACCGACACCAGTGAATTGCCACTACTGGTGTGGTACTGTCGTAAATCAGCAATGGAAATAGAATTCATGGATGTAAATTGTATAGAGTTGAAAAAACCTAATACCGCAATAATGGGCATATACCAATAAATAGAGGTGTGGATGGTTGGTATGGCCATGCAGCAGATGAGCACACCTATCATAAAAGTATTGACCATCAAAGTTCTGCGATAGCCAAAGGTATCCAAGATTTTTATTACTGCCGATTTGCCAAACATTGCGGTGAGCGCCATTGGTGCTACTATCCATCCAGAGGTTACTGCTGATTGGTCGAAAGAAATCTGAATCATCATGGGCAACAATAAAGGCACAGAACTGATGCCTAATCGGGTAGCCATATTGCCTACAATTCCTACCCTAAATGTTCTTACTTGAAAGAGATTTAAGGGAAAAATAGGGTTATTGTCTTTAGTGGCATGACGATAATAGAAGTATAGCATCAAAAAACCTAGCAAAAGTGTAGATAACACTGGTGTAGTATGTACCGTATTGCCAAATAGTTCTAAAGCGATGGACAACAACAGGGAAGCCGCAGCGAAAATCAGGAAACCTTTTAGGTCAAAATCGATAATAGTTGACCTGTAATCGGGCATAAACCTGATACTTAAAATAATACCTACCGCACCAATAGGAATATTAATGAGGAAAATCCAATGCCACGAAAGATAATCGACCATGTAACCTCCCACCAAAGGACCTAAAACAGGGCCTATTAACGCCGGGATAATGGCAAAGTTCATGGCTTTGAGCAATTCGTTTTTGGGAAAGGTTTTTATTAATGCCAGTTTGCCTACCGGGGTCATTAAACTACCTCCAACTCCCTGTATGATGCGGGCAATTACCAATTCTGTAAGGTTATGAGAAAACGAACAGAACAAAGACCCAAGGCTGAACAAAATGAGAGCGAAAATAAAAATCTTCCTTGTTCCAAATTTATCTGCTAAAAAACCACTTACAGGCATAAATAGAGCTAAAGTAAGTACATAACCAATAATTGCATTTTGCATGTTTAATGGCGATTCGTTCAAATCTTTCGCTATCGCTGGTAAGGAGGTATTTAGAATGGTCGAATCTAGCATCTGCATGAAAATTGCAGTAGCCAGAATAATTGGGAGCAGTTTTTTTGTCAATGTAATATCTTGCCCAGACGTATTGGTATCCATAGTTAACTTTCTATTGATAGGCAGCTTAATTACAAATATCTAATAAAATGCCTACTTAAAGTAACTAATTGAATATTATTCTTGTTTGAAATTTGGCATAATTTTCAGTTTAGCTGCTCAATACAGTTTTATAAAAACAAAACTCCATAAACACAAAAAGCCCCACGGACATGTGAGGCTTTGCTCCCGAAGCTGGGCTCGAACCAGCGACCCTCTGATTAACAGTCAGATGCTCTAACCGGCTGAGCTATTCGGGAGTACCGGTCTTGCTAAAACGTCCTCAAATGTCCTTTTATTGCTGAACACCCTCGTTCGTTTTGGGAATGCAATATTAGGGCTTTTAAATTATTTATGCAATATTTGCAGTGAAAAAAAATTAAAAAAAATCACATTAATTTATATGAGCCTGATAATCATAGGTACTGTGGCTTTCGATGCCATTGAGACTCCTTTCGGAAAGACAGATAAAATTGTTGGCGGTGCTGCCACTTTTGCCAGTTTGGCCGCTTCTTACTTCTATAACCAAACAAAAATTGTTGCCGTTGTTGGCGATGACTTTAAAAAAGAAGACATCCAAAAGCTAAACCAACATGGCGTAAATACCGAGGGTTTGCAAATTAAAGAGGGCGAAAAATCTTTCTTTTGGAGTGGTAAATATCATAACGATATGAACAGCCGCGATACGCTGATTACCGAACTGAATGTATTAGAAAACTTCGACCCTATTATTCCAGAAAGTTATCAGGATTGCGAGTATTTGCTATTAGGCAACCTTACCCCGCAAATACAACAAACAGTGATTAAAAGGTTAAAAAACCGTCCGAAACTCATTGTATTAGATACCATGAATTTTTGGATGGACATTATGATGGACGACTTACTAGAAACCATTAAAATGGTTGATGTATTAACCATTAACGATTCGGAAGCACGTCAACTTTCTGGAGAATACTCGTTAGTTAAAGCGGCCAATAAAATTTTAACCATGGGGCCAAAATATCTTATCATTAAAAAAGGCGAACATGGTGCCCTATTATTCCACGAGGATAAAATTTTCTCTGCTCCTGCCCTTCCTTTGGCCGATGTTTTTGACCCAACAGGTGCTGGCGATACTTTTGCAGGCGGCTTTATCGGCTATCTGGCAAAAGTAGGTACTATCAACTTCAACAATATGAAAAACGCGTTGATTTACGGTTCTGCACTGGCATCGTTCTGCGTAGAAAAATTTGGTACTGAAAGATTATTGGAGCTTAGCCAAGAAGAAATTGCCAGTCGGTTACAACAGTTTGTAAACCTAAGCAGTTTCGAGATTACACAATAAGAAGTAAAAAGTGTAAAGTTAAAAGTCAAAAGTGCTGAAAATAGCCTTACTAATACTTTCAACTTTACACTTTCAACCTTCAACTCTTAACACCCCTACTTTTTCAAACTTTTCAAAAACTGCTTCGGTGTGTGGCGCATCAGCTAGTTCTTCGGTAAGGTCTTGTCCTGCCCAATGTTCGTAATGCTTGCCATTTTTCCATAAACGGCTTTCGGTAACATCATAGATTGTTCCTTTATAGGCCACCCAAATTTGCGGTTTATCCTGCCCGTTGCATAGTGCCAATTGCTGTTTAGTGTAGGTTTGCAATTCCAGTAGCTTGTTTACTCTTAAAAAACTCAAACATGTAAACACTTACCAACACCATAGACAACGTGATGAAATGATTTTCCAACGGAATTTTGGCAATATACAAACCAAAAAGCCCATTTTGCGAAACCTTTAAAATTCCATTCCAAAACAAGATACCATAAACCAAGTAGAAAGGTACCAACATTACTACAAAAGCCCGATAAGCCCTATACATAAACCTTAATTTTCCAACATACTCAATCAAGAATAGTACAAGCAAAAGTGTAGAAAAAGTCAGTAATGTGTACCATTTGCTGTAACCAAAAAACAAAAACGCAATGCATAGGCCCAACAATAAATTGCTTACAGCTAAACTGTACTGCTGCAAATCATTTTTAGGAAATCTGACATTAAGATATTGATATAGACTTACCGCAGCAAAGCTAAAGCTAAAATTAAGAAGATATTGTTCTAGGGGAATATCTTTAAAAAGTACTCCAATAGTTTTATCGGTATTATAAATTAGTACTCCGAGCAATTGCAGTACTACTACCAGCGTTGAAAAGATAATTGCCGAAATTAAGCTTGCTCCCAAAGCAGCTTGAAAATTACCATCCTTAAATATTTTTTTGTGGAGGTATAAAATCAACGGCAATACAAACAGACCTAGCGCTGACAACAGAAATGCAGACTTCATTATTGTAGGGTATTATTCCACAAAAGTATGATTTTATATAAAGCCAAAAAGTAAAAAGCTGAAAGACCAAGAAACTATTAAGAGATTAACCCAGTTTTGGTCAACAAAAAAAGCCCCTTTAATCTTTCGACTAAAAGGGCTGGTTTTATTGTGTATTGGGAAAAAATCTTAGTGGTGTTGCTCCCACTCATTCACATCTTTGTGTTCGTAAGGCTCTACCATCAGTTCATCAATGGTTTTACCTTTTTTGTCGAACCCAAATTTATGTAGAATATTATCGAAGATTTGGTACATCACGGGCACAACTACCAAGGTTAAGAAGAGTGAACTGGTTAAACCTCCAATAATTACCCATGCCAAACCGTTTTTCCAGTCGGCACCGGCACCACTTGCCAATGCAATAGGTAACATACCGATAACCATGGCAATGGTGGTCATTAGAATTGGGCGTAAACGGGCGTGGTTGGCCAAAATTAACGCTTCGTGGGTAGATTTACCCTGCGCTTTCATGTGGTTGGTAAAATCGACCAAGATAATGGCGTTTTTAGCTACCAGCCCCATTAACATAATGAAACCAAGAATGGTAAAGATACCCAAAGCGTTGTTGGTCAATGCCAATGCAAGCAAGGCCCCAATTAAAGCTAACGGCAATGAGAACATTACCACAAATGGATAAACAAAACTATCATATAATGCAACCATAATAAGATAAACTAAGATAATTGCAGCTAACAAGGCAATACCTAAAGTACCAAAACCTTCGCTTTGGTTTTCTTGATCACCGGCCCAATAGAAGCTAATGCCGGCAGGTTTTTGCATTTTATCTAATGCTACCTGAAAATCTGCCACTACAGAACCTGTTGGCCTGCCCACGGTTTGCGATTGTACAGTAACCGATGTAGATTTATTTAAACGTTCTAGCAAACTTGGTCCAGAACCTTCCTTAATTTCTGCAAATTGCGAAAGCTTAATTTGTTGACCAGTTTGATTTACGAATATTAGATTGCGTACATCGTCGATATCTTTACGATCGAAATCTTGGTATTGGATATTAATGTCATATTCGTACTCACCTTGACGGAATTTCCCATCGGTATTGCCCGCAAAGGCAGTTTGCATGGTTGCACCTACGGTTGATAAATTTAACCCAAGCGCCGACATTTTATCGCGGTCTACTTTTACGTTAATTTCTGGTGTTCCTTTTTCTACCGAAAGTTTGGTTTGTGTAGCACCAGGTATTTTTGCCAAAACTTTTTCGGCTTTTTCGGCAAATGCCAAAACAGTATCTAGCTCCGAACCTAACACAACCAACTGAATAGGAGCATTATCTGCAGTTCCTAAAATACCAATAGGAACGGTTTTAATTTTAGCACCTACCAACACTTTTTCTAATTCACGTGTATAGGTGGTAGAGATAATATCAGAAGATACATTATTGCGTTCTGGCTTATCAACCAATTTTACGTTGATTTCAGATTTATAGGCGGTAGAGGTAGTAGCTCCCATATTTCCACTAGCTTGGCCAACTGTGGTAATCATTTGAACAACTTCTTTTTGCTTGCTTAAATAGTTTTCTGCTTTTTGGGTATAAAGGTTAGTTTGTTCTAACGACACATCTTTTGGCATCTCTATTTGTAATAAAAATTCGCCCTTATCAGATTTAGGGAAGAACTCGAAACCAATATAGCCAGCACCTAATAACCCACAAGAAGAAAGGAATAGTACAACCATAGTAACTAGCGTAATTGCTTTGTGCTTAAGTGTCCATTCTAGTAATCGTGTAATCCAGTTGGTAAATTTGTGCAATTGTTTTTCGAACCAAAGAACAAATTTGCCAAAAATGCTTTTGCCCTCTATACGCTCTAGTTTACCGTAGCGAGAGAAAATTAAAGGTACAATGGTAAACGAAGCCAATAACGATAGCAAGGTAGAAATAATTACCACCACACAGAACTGGCGTAAAATGTTGGCCACCATACCTGTACTTACCGCAATAGGGAAAAATACCACCACAATTACAAAAGTGATAGATACTACGGTAAAACCGATTTCACGAGTTCCGTCTATAGCTGCACGTACTTTGTTTTTGCCCATCTCCATATGGCGTTGTATGTTCTCCAGAACCACAATGGCATCGTCTACCAAGATACCCACCACTAATGATAAGCCCAGTAAAGACATTAGGTTTAAGGTATAACCAAACAGGCCGATACCAATAAATGTTGCGATTAGCGATGCCGGGATAGACACCATTACAATAACCGCGTTACGCAAACTATGCAAGAAGAAAAGCATTACCACGGCTACCAAAACTACCGCTAGCATTAAATCGTGGATTACCGCATCGGCAGACTGTAAAGTATAATCTGAACTGTCGTTTACAATTTTAATATCCAGGCCGATATTTTTGTAATCGGTCTTTAGTTTTTCGATAATGGCTTTAGTACCTTCACTTACGGTTACCGCATTGGCATCACTTTGTTTAATAATTTGTATAGCGATGGAATTGGCTCTATTAATACGTGCAATTTTTTCGGTTTCTTTTTGGGTGTCCTGAATATCGGCAATATCTCCTAAACGAATCTGCGCACCATCTTTACTGGTAGTTACCACCAAGTTGCGCATTTCTTCCACGTTAGCATATTTACCCGATAAACGAACTAAAATATCTTGTGCTTTAGTTTTTACACTACCCGTAGGGAAATCTAAGTTAGAAGCCAAGATAGCTTGTTGAACAGCAGGAACAGATAAGCCATAACCCTGCATTTTTTTAGCATCAAGTCCTACTTTAATTTCACGTTCCGCACCACCAATTAGGTTTACCTGAGCCACACCAGACACACGAGAGATAATAGGGGCAATACGTTTGTCCATCAAATCGTAGAACGAAATATCATCCATATTTCCAGATGCGGACATCGTTATTACAGGAAAATCATCCAATGAGAATTTACTTAACGATGGTTGTTTAACATCATCTGGCAAATCGGCCAAAATTGCGTTTACTTTCCTTTGCGCATCATTTAAGGCAACATCTATTACTGCTTTGTCGGTAAGTGTTATAATTACTACCGATAAACTTTCGTAAGAGTTGGCATTAATTTTCTTGATGTTTTCCATCGAAGAAACCGCATCCTCAATTTTTTTGGTTACGGTACTTTCTACCTCATTTGGCGAAGCACCGGGGTAAATGGTAGAGATAGATACTACGTTTGGAGAGAACTTAGGCAAAAGCTCATATCCTAACGAGAAATAGCTCAGTAAACCTAGCAAGGTGAGTGCGGTAAATACCACAATTACCAGTGAAGGTCTTTTTATGGATATATCAGTTATTTTCATTTTTTTTAGTATTGCGTATTGCGATTAGCGTATTGCGATTAAAGTGGCCAATTGCTACTTCTTGGGCTATGCGCTTTGTACTTTTTACTTTCAACTTTTTACTTTATTACCGTAACAGGAGTACCGTCGGTCAAGTTAATCTGTCCGCTTGTAATCACTGTTTCTCCTTCTTTCAAACCGTCTAAAATCTCTACGTTATCTCCTAAAATACGTCCAGAAACCACTTTACGTGTTTCTGCGGTGTTTTTAGATGTGTTTAAAACATAAACTTCGTTGCTGCTCACACTACCCACAAAAGAAGTACGCGGCACCAAAATTGCAGGTGCTTGTTTAGGGAATTTGAACAATGCTGTACCGTACATTCCCGCCCTCAAACTATTTTTAACATTATTAGTTACCTCAACCTCGATAGGGAAGTTTAAGGTTTCATCAGCCTTTGCCGCAATAAAAGTTATTTTTCCAGAGAATTTCTCATTAGGGAAAACCGAAGATTGGATTTGAACCGCATTACCAATTTTCAGGTTAGCTACCTGGCCTTCGTTAACGTTTGCTTTCAATTTTAATTTAGAAACATCTACTATCTCAAACAATTGTGTGCCTTGTGCGGTAACAAATGCACCAACTTCAATGTATTTTTTGTTTATAATTCCGTTAATTGGAGATTTGATATTAGCATCGCTCAATCTTCTTTGGGAAGCTTGCAAACGTAATTTGGCATTTTGGGCAGCTAATTTGGCCTGGTCTAACTGTTGTTGTGTAACGCCGCCAGTTGCAAAAGAGCTTTCGTAACGGGCTAAATCTTTAACCGCATTTTGGTAATTTGCTTCTGCAGTTTCTCTGTCTGTATTGATAATTTCTGCATCTATACGGGCCAGAACTTGCCCTTTGCTTACACGATCGCCTTCTGATACAAATATTTGGCTTACGCGGCCGGCATTCTCCGATAAGAAATTTAGTTCTTGCTGAGGTGCAAAAGTTCCATTGGCAGTAAAATCAAGGTTGATTTCTTTACGCTCAACATTGGCTGCTTTTACTGCAACAGCGCCACTGCCCTTGGCAATAAAATCCGTTGTTTCCTGTGCTTTCTTTTTGTTATTGTTCAGTACATAGGCAATTGCACCCAGTACTACAATTAAAACGACAATTATGGTTATTACTCTTTTCATCTGTTTATTATTTTCTTCTGTACTTTAGTTTATTGTGCTAAGGTGTTTATTTCTCCTTTAGATTTAATTAATTGTATTTCAGCAATTTTATAATTTAATAATGCTTGGGTGTAGCTATTTTGGGCTTGGGTTAAAGCATTTTCAGTATCAAGCAAATCTGTTAGCGATGCAAGTCCATTGTTGTAATTATTTTGTGTACTTGTATAAATTTCTCCCGCTAACTCCGCATTTTTCTTTTGCGCATTAATGGTATTGATGCTATTCTTTAATTGGATTTTAGCATTTTCATAAGCCATGTTTAACGAATTGGTGGTTTGCAAACGATCTTCTTCAAATTGTTTGATTTCAACATCGGCCTGACGCACTTTAGAACGGGTTAAGAAGCCATTAAAAATAGGGATACGCAAAGTTAGACCTATTGCTGATGCATCAAAACCAAATGCCTGGCGGTTAGATTTTAAGAAATCGAAACCATTAGACTGGCTGTTGTAATTATAGTTTGCGTTTAACGAAAGGTTAGGATAATATTCGGAAACGTAGGCTTTACGTTGCAAGTTCAATAAGTTTCTTTGTACATCCATTAACTTCATTTCTGTTCTGTTGGCCAAACTAATGGTATCTGCCAAAATTGGGTTTTGATTAACTTCTGTCAGTTCAGACGCAGGTAATGTAATGAGTGTATTTACAGGCATCCCCATAGAAAATTTCAGTACATTTTCTAACTGCGTAATTGAATTTGCAACCTGCTCCCTTTGTGTGTTTAAATTAGTAAGGTTAACATTGATACGATCTACATCGATTTTCTTGGCCAAACCATTTTTATACTGATTAGTAATGATTTTCTCTACCACCTTTACATTTTTAATGTTGGTGTCAATCACGTTCAATTGCTGCCTGTTTACCAATACTTGATAGTAGTTGTTTGCCACTTGCTCAATTACCTGTTCTTGTGTTAATTGGGCATTAAGTCTATAATAGGCTTCGCTAGATTTTGCTGCCTGCAAACCAGTAAATACCTGTTGGTTAAACAATTGTTGTGACAACTGGACACCTGCAACGGAATTCCACGCTTGCCCCATTTTAAATGATTGCGTTTGACCGCCAATATCTGCTACCAATTGACCAATAATTGCATTATAGGTTAGCCCAACATTGCCACTAATCTGTGGTAATGCCTGCGATCTTACTTCTTGTGTCTTAAACTTCCCCTTATCAATTTCTAGGATTGCTTTTTTAGCCGCAGCATTATGCTCTAGAGCATATTTTAATGCTTCTTTTAACGTTATCGCCTGCTGTGCGGAGGTTAATGCTGGCAAACCGAGGCTAGTTACAAGTAGTAACATCAGTTTTGCCGTTTTTATTCTAAACATAGTTGGTTAATTATATATTATTTTGGGTGAATGCTATATTTATTTTGTCAAAAGTAGATTTTGTTACACTTCAGGAAATTATTTTTATGCTGATGGCACAAAATCTTCGGTGAAAGGCATTTTTTTAACGGTAAAAATCATTATAAAAAATTATGCCTTTTTCTTAATTAATATTTTTCTAGTTCTTTCTTGTTCAATAGCTCCTCGTCGTATTTATGGATTAATTTAACTCCCTCGTTGTTACAAATTCCAAACAAAAAATGACGAGTTATTTCGGTCATAATAGTAGCAAGACTGTTTTTGTTGGTATCATAATGTCTGCTTTGGGTGAAAATCACATCAACTTGGTCCAATCTCATTCTGGTAATAATTTCAACATTCAAATCAGAACGATAAATACCTTCCTTAATGCCCCTTTCCAAATTACTGGTTACCATTTTACCGATTTCTTTTTCCTTAAAAGCTACAAAATTCATCCACGCTTCTTGATGATACTTTTGTAAATCGTAAAAAAGCATAGGGTTCATCGTTGCCAAAAAGAAATCCATGTCTTGTATATTAAAATAGATTTCTTGTACCGCATTTTCAGACGCTACCGAACATTTGTTCATTTGTAGGTCTTGGTTTACTATTCTATCACGAATAAGAATGTTAATCAACTCGTTTTTATCCTTAAAATGTTGATAGATGGTTTTTTTCGATATCCCTAAATGCTTGGCAATATCATCCATGGTAACACTCTTAAAGCCATATTGGCAAAAAAGTTTGTCGGAGCCGTTAATGATATAATCTTTTACTTCCAATTTATTATCCCTTTCAAAAATCTGGCGCAAAACTATGGAAACTTTTTTTAATCTGAAAGTTTCCAAAAGATTTTTTTTGTATTTAAAAGTAAATTACATTTGGCAGACATTTCGTAGTTCGCAGTTAACAATTCTCAGTTCCAATGTAAATCGTAAACCCAAAATCGTAAATCAATTATTACCTTTGTGCTACTATGTTTCTTTTACAAAACTACTCCCTAAAGCAGCTAAATACATTTGGCATAGCTATAAATGCTAAATTATATGCAGATATTTCATCAGAGGCAGATTTGACTGAAGTTTTTGCAAATCCGATAGTAAAGGAAAACAAACTATTGGTATTGGGCGGTGGTAGCAACATGTTGTTTACCAAAGAGTATGATGGGCTGGTGCTCAAAATCAGCATTAAAGGAATAAACGTTGAGAGCGCTAAGAGCGTTGAGAAACAAGGCGACGATGTTTTTGTAACTGCCGGAGCAGGAGAAGTTTGGGATAGCTTGGTAAAATATTGTGTAGCCAAAGGATATGCAGGTCTTGAGAACCTAACGTTGATACCGGGCACAGTTGGCGCATCGCCTATACAAAACATAGGTGCTTACGGTGTAGAAATTAAAGATGTTTTTGAAAGCTGTACCGCTTTTGAGATTGCCACTGGCCAAATTAAAACCTTTACTAAAGCAGATTGTGGATTTGCCTATCGCGAAAGTGTGTTTAAAGGAAAATTAAAAGGTCAGTACATTATTACTTCGGTTACCTATAAATTATCACGGAAGGCAAATTTGCAAACGCACTATGGTGCTATTAATTCGGAATTAGAAAGAAGGGGAATAACCCAACCTACCATTGCCGATGTATCTGAAGTAGTAGCAGCCATTAGGGTAAGTAAATTGCCCGACCCGAGCACTATTGGCAATGCAGGCAGTTTTTTTAAAAATCCGATAATTGATAAAGAAGTGTTCGATGAACTGCTGTCCAAATTTCCAGACATGCCGTATTATCCTGCCCCAGATGGAAGGGTAAAACTTGCAGCAGGTTGGTTAATAGAATCTTGCGGTTTTAAGGGAATAGTTGAGGGCAATACCGGGACATGGAAAAATCAGGCACTGGTGCTGGTAAATCATGGAGGCGCAACAGGTCAAGAAGTGTATAGATTTTCAGAAAAAATAATCCATACTGTACAGCAAAAGTTTGGTGTTTCTTTAGAAAGAGAAGTAAATATTCTTTAGCCTATTGCTTTTTTAAGTAGTTTTTTCAAAAACTTAATTTTTAGTCGATAGTTTTTATCGTTTTTGGTATTATAGTTGTAATGAGTTACATAACTATGACAGTTGCTGCCCATCTCGCATCTGTTCTTTTTTATTAACTAAAAACTAAGAATATGACACAGCTGCAATTTAATGAACAATTAAACGATTATTCTACCTCACTAAAATCATTTGCCTTAAATTTTACTAAAAACCTGGAAGATGCAAATGACTTGGTTCAGGACACACTTCTTAAAGCCGTAACATATTATAGTAAATTTAAAGAGGGTACTAATTTAAAAGGTTGGCTTTTTACCATTATGCGCAACACTTTTATTAACAATTATAGACGCTTGGTAAAAACAAATGCATTAATTACGCAAAGCGATGATATTACGTATGCCAATTTGCATTACAGCGCAACCAATAATACCGTAGAGAGTAAATTTGTGCTAAAAGACATTAATAAAGCATTAGAATCGCTAGCGCCAGAGTATTACATTCCTTTTATCAAATATTTCGAAGGATTTAAATACCACGAAATAGCTGACGAACTAAATATTCCCATTGGTACGGTAAAAACAAGAATTCACGTAGCCAGAGGCCAACTGAAGAAATACCTTAAAAACTATGCTTCCGATAGAAATTAGCAGCATTCACAAAAAGCCCCGAAAATTTAATTCGGGGCTTTTTTGTTTATCAAGCAATTGTAAAGATGTAGATTAGCCAAAAGCCCTGCAAACTAGTTTTTCTATCTTTGTTAGCTGTATTTTAAATCATACTAACGGATGAAAAAAAGTGCTATTATTGGTTTAATCACCATTGCTATTTGTATCGGCTTTTTAGTAAGCCTAAATGCCGATACAGACTCTTATGCCAACTTTGCAGAAGCTACGAAATCGCAAAAAGAAGAGCACGTAATGGGCTATTGGGAAAAAAGCAAGGGCATGCATTACGATGCCTTAAAAGACCCCAACCATTTTGCCTTTTACATGAAAGATGAAGACGGAAAAGTAAACAAAGTGGTACTTAATGGTGCTAAGCCGCAAGACTTTGAACGCTCAGAAAAATTGGTATTGATTGGCAAAATGGAAAAAGATACTTTCTACGCTTCAAAAATTTTAATGAAATGCCCTTCTAAATACAACGATAATATGGTTGAGGTGGGCAAAGACGGAAACATTATAGAACGCTCCTCCGAAAATATTAAAGACATCAAAGGCACATAAGAAAATCTAAAACACCTTAATGGATATTCAATTTATTGGAGAGAACCTCCTTCCCGGCAAGTTAGGCCAATTTTTCATCGTACTTTCGTTTGGCACATCGCTACTTTCTACCATCGCCTATTTTTTTGCCACTAAAAACAAAAACCTCGAGGATAGTTCTTGGACCAAGCTAGGAAGAATTGGTTTTTGGATTAATGCCATTAGCATTGTTGGAATTGGTTCTACACTATTCTACCTTATATTAAATCACTATAACGAATATAACTACGTTTATTCTCACTCATCCAAAGAATTACCGGTATACTATATTGTTTCAGCCTTTTGGGAAGGGCAAGAAGGTAGTTTTTGGCTATGGGCTTTTTGGCAATCGCTGTTAGGTATTATCTTAATATGGAAAGCCAAATCGTGGGAAAATGGGGTAATGACAGTTGTTGCGCTATCGCAAGCCTTTTTAACCTCTATGCTTTTAGGAGTTGAGATTTTTGGCGCCCGTGTAGGTTCTTCTCCGTTTATCTTATTAAGAGATGCGGTTAATCTAAAGGAAATGGCACCTATTTTTGCCGACCCTGAGAATTACAAAAACTATCTTAGCTTTATTACCGATGGTCGTGGTTTAAATCCGTTATTACAAAATTATTGGATGGTAATTCACCCTCCGACCCTGTTTTTAGGTTTTGCCAGCATGATTGTTCCTTTTGCCTATGGCATTACCGCTTTGTGGCAAAAACGTTATAAAGATTGGGTTAAGCCTGTATTGCCCTGGGTATCGTTCGCTGTAATGATTTTGGGAGCAGGTATTATTATGGGTTCATTTTGGGCCTACGAAGCACTAAACTTCGGTGGTTTCTGGGCTTGGGACCCGGTAGAAAATGCTTCTATTATTCCATGGTTAACCTTAATTGGCGGCCTGCATGTGATTATTGCTTATAAAAACACTGGCCATGCTTATTTCACTGCAATGGCGTTGATTTTAGTGAGCTTTATTCTTGTACTTTATGCCTCTTTCTTAACCAGAAGCGGCATTTTGGGCGAAACCTCTGTCCACTCGTTTACCGATCTGGGAATGTTTTGGCAGTTGGTATTGTATATTGTTTCTTTTTTGATCATAGCTGCATTTTTTGTGGCCTACAGATGGAAAGAACTGCCAATTACCCACAAAGACGAAGAAACCTATTCTCGTGAATTCTGGATGTTCATTGGGGCATTGGTCGTAACCGTTTCGTGTATCCATATCATTTTTGCGACTTCTGTTCCGGTGTTTAATGCCGCATTTGGTACTAATTACGCTCCTATTAAGGATGCTGTAAGGTTTTACAATCAATGGCAAGCACCTTTTGCAGTGTTAATCGCATTGATTTCGGGCTTTTCGCAATTTTTAAAATACAAACGTACCGACCCGAGAAAATTTTATAGCAGTTTAATTTCTTCTGTGGTATTTGCATTGGTAATCACCGGGATTTTGGTGTGGGTAAGCGGCATTTACACCAACCTGATGTACATTATCCTTACTTTCAGTTGTATTTTTGCAGTATTGGCAAATGCCAGATTATTAACTGGAATTTTCACTAAGCGTGGCAGTAAATTGGCAGGTTCGGCCATTGCACACATCGGCTTTGCCATTTTATTAATTGGTGCTTTAATTGCCGCCGCCACAAGCAATCCAATATCAATTAACGAAACCAATTTTATCCCTGTTAAGGATTTTGAAAAAGCTGCCAAACCCGGCGAAAATATTATGCTATATAAGAACGAACCTAAGAAAATGGGCAAATACACCGTTACTTATATCAGCGATACCACCATACAGCCAAACACTTATTACAAACTTAACTTTAGGATTGTTGACGAAGAAACAGGCAAGGTAAAGGAAGATTTCACGGTTAACCCCAGCATACAGGAAAACGGTAAAATGGGATTGATTGCATCCCCAGATACCAAACATTACTTACTGAAGGACATTTATACGCACATTACAAGTGCAGCACAGAAAAAAGAGGAACATGCCGACCACGAAGGCCATACCGAAGAGGAAAATTATAAAGCTCCTCGCATAGTAACTTTAAAAATTGGCGATACCGTACATACCAGCAGTGGCGTACTTACCGTAAAAGCTATCAACAAACAGCCTGTTGTTAGAGATTTAAAGATTGAAAAGGAAGACCTAGCGGTAGGCTTGCCTTTAGAAATTAATGTAAGTGGCAAAATCTATAACGTAGAACCTTTATTTCTAATTAAGGGTAATAATACTTTCGATTTTGCCCGTAAAATTGATGAACTAGGTTTAAGAGTTAGATTTACCAAAATCATTCCTGAAGAAGACAGATTTGAACTTCAGATTTTTGAGAAACCTCAACAAGCAAAAGATTGGGTGGTGTTTAAATCCATCGAATTTCCATATATCAACTTATACTGGATTGGTACCATCGTTATGGTAATCGGTTTCTTACTTTCTATCTTCAGAAGGAACAAAGAACTGAAAACAGAGTGATGAACGTATCTATTATTGGTTCGGGAAATGTTGCTACACACTTAGCTAAAGCACTAAAAAAAGCTAGTATACAGGTGCTGAATATCTGGTCGCACCGTTTTGAAAATGCACAGCTATTGGCAGATAGCGTTGGCGCAAAAGCTGTTTCAGAGATTTCCGAGATTACCAACGAGAGCACTGTCAAAAGCGATATTATTCTTATTGCTGTTAAGGACGATGCCATTGCAGAAGTTTCCTTACAATTAGGTAACTACAACGGGCTAATTGCCCATACTTCGGGAGCTATTGCAATGGATGCGTTGGCCAACCATCAAAACTATGGCGTTTTTTATCCTTTACAAACATTTTCAAAACATACAGCACTAGATTTTAGCAATATTCCACTCTGTATAGAAGCTAACAATACATCTAATCTAAATCACCTAAAGCAATTAGCTAGTCTAATAAGTAAAAACGTTTATGAGGTAGATAGCGAACAACGAAAAATATTGCACCTAGCGGCTGTGTTTGCTTGTAATTTCCCCAATTATTTGTATGGCATAGCTCAACAACTTTTGGCTCAACATCAATTGGATTTCGACATTATTAAACCGCTGATTGCTGAAACAGCCAACAAGGTACAAACCGCACTGCCTACGGAAGTGCAAACAGGTCCGGCCATTAGAAACGATGAACAGACCTTAGCAAAACATGAGGGATTGCTACAACAGCATCCCGAATGGTTAAATATATATAAACTATTAAGCGAACAGATTAAAAAGACCAGATAATACTGTTTTTTGATTTCGGCTGCTTACTTTTGCATTGAATTATGAGTATTTTCAAACTAAAGATAAATTTCGAAGAAGAAGGAAAAGAACCTGTTGAACTACCAATTGCCGCCGGCGAGGATGTTTTAGATGTAGTATTGGATAATGGAATTGAGTTGCAGCACAACTGCGGAGGTGTTTGCGGATGTAGTACTTGCCATATTTATGTAAACAAGGGCATGGATAATATCCAAGAAATTTCCGAAAAGGAAGAAGATTTTATTGACCGTGCCGTTAGACCAAAAATTACATCGAGATTAGCATGCCAATGTGTAGTTTTAGATGGTGATATTGAAATTACCATCCCAGACCAAACAGGCTTTTTGGGACACTAGTCAGTTGGCAGTTTTCAGTTAACAATTGTCAGGCTGAGTTTGTCGAAGCCCAACATTAAAAACATTCCAACTTTACAACATTTTAACCTTACAACAACCCTTACAACAACAAAATGAACAACGACAGATTTGCACTCCCTATTTACTGGAAAGACCATGAGGATATTGCCCTTGAACTTTACGAGAAATTTGGTGATGAATTTGATGAGGCTAAGATTTATAGAATTAGGTTTACCGAATTGATTGAATGGGTTTTAGAACTTCCTAATTTTAAAGGTACTAGAGAAGAGTGTAACGAAGGCCATTTAGAGCAGATTCAATCGGCATGGGTGTACGAGTGGAGAGATAATCAGTAATTGATTGAGTTAAGAGTTAAAGGTTACGAGTTAAAAGTAGTTTATGCGTCATACGCCTATAACTCGCAACTCATAACCCTCAACATAAAATATGTTAGAAAACCTAAAAAATATAACAACCTTTATTTTCGATGTAGATGGCGTATTAACCAATGGTACGGTAATCGCAACGGAAAGTGGCGAATTACTGCGTGCTTTTAACATTAAAGATGGCTATGCCTTACAGTTGGCTGCCAAAAAAGACTATAATATTTGTATCATTTCTGGTGGTAAAGGCGTAGCAATGAACAAACGCTTCGATAGTTTGGGCGTAGCCAATGTTTTTCTGGGCGTTCACGATAAGATAGAAGTTTTTAACAACTATATTCAACAAAAAGGTATAAACCCAAATCAAGTTCTTTACATGGGCGATGACATTCCAGATATCGCAGTAATGGAATTAGTGGGCATTGCTACCTGTCCTAACGACGCTGTTGAGGAAGTCAAAGCAATTTCCCATTATATTTCTCCCAAAAAAGGTGGCGAAGCTGCTGTTAGGGATGTAATTGAAAAAGTACTTAAAGTTCAGCACAACTGGCATGGCAGTATGCCATCTGCCGCAGAAGCTAGTAAATAGACATTTCCTTTTTTATGATGATTAGATTATAAATCTTATACATCCAAAATTTGCTAAACATCTTTTTTTACACGAAATTTATAACAAAATTAATCAATCGATTGATTGATATTTTCAAGTAAAAAGAATATGAGCACATACCTTGTACCAATAGATTTCTCTAAAACAGCAGAACACGCTGCAAAATATGCCGCCCGGCTAAGCTACTCTACCAACAATGCTAAAATCATTCTTTTAAATGCGTATTACGTATCGGAATATGAAAGCATCTTACCTACACCAGATTTGATTGTAACTACCGAAGATCGTATTGCAGACGAAATAAAACGTAGGCTCGCAGCATTAAAATCATTAAGGCTTAAACTTCTGGAAATAAATGCACAAGCTGAAATAACAATTTCATTGAGCCGAAAAACCATTTTAAGGTCTATTATTGAACAGACCGACCAAGAACAGATAGACTTGATTATTATTGGCAGTAATGGAAAAAAAGCAAAAGACGAGAGCGACATAGGTTCTAATACCATCAAAATTTCCAAGTCTAGCCCAGTTCCCGTTCTGGTAGTACCACCAAAGGCCGATTACCAATCAATTAGAAAAGCCGTATTGGCCTGCGATTTTAAAAAGGTAAGGGAGGTAATCCCCATGCATGCGCTTAAAGATATCTTAAAAAAACATACCTTAGAGCTGTTGGTGCTAAATATTGAGAATGGGCAACCTGCTGATACAGAAGAGAAACATTTTTTACAAGATATGTTGAAAGATTTTTCGCCAACGTATCATTACGCAAACCATGCCGATACAATAAAGGGCGTTGTTAAATTTACAAAAGAGACCAATGCCCAATTGATTATAGCTTTGCCTAAAGAATATAGTTTCTTTCAAAGACTAATGCATCAAAGTATATCACAAAAACTCACCATTAACTCACCTGTTCCTGTATTACTTCTAAAAAACTAAAGAATATTTACAAAACCGAGATTGCATTTAATCTTTTAATCCGTTGTCTTAGAAACTGTTTAAATTTCTAATTTTAAAATACATGTCATGCTGAATTTATTTCAGCATCTACTAAAACAGACCCTGAAACAAGTTCAGGGTGACGGCTAGTAAAAGTTACTACTGAAATTTAAACAGTTTCTTAACACTTTTTAACAGTTTATCTTTCATATCAGATTAAACCCTGTATTGCTTTTCCACTCCAAAAGGAAACATAAAACAATATATACGATGAAACCATCCCGATATATCGGAATAGCTTCATCACCACTAAAAACAAGATTAAACAGATGAAAAAATTAATGATGATTTGCGGGCTATTATTGGGTATGGTAGCTTTTGCACAGGCTCAACAAGGTGGCGGAAGACCAGGAGGCCGTATGGGAATGATGAACCCAGAAAACAGAGTAAAACAATTAGATGAGAAGTTAAAATTGTCTGATGAACAAAAAACAAAATTAACTGCAATTTTTACCGAGCAGACCGAAGCCATGAAAAAAGCTCGTGAAGAGCGTTCTGAAGGTCAAAACGGTGGTGGCAGAGAAGCTATGCAAAAGATGCGTGAAGAAAATGAGAAAAAAATCAATGAAGTTTTAACTGCCGACCAACAAAAAACATATAAAGCTTGGCAGGAAGAAAGACGTGCAGAAATGCAAAAACGTATGCAAGACCGCAATAACGGCAGCAATAACAACTAAATAGTTTTAAATAAAGCAATAACAAAGCTACCAATTGGTGGCTTTTGTTATTTTTGCGCAAAACTTAAAGCTATGCTCAATCTCAATGCCCAAATTATACTTGCTTCAAAATCGCCCAGACGACAAGAATTACTGAAATTAATGGGGCTAAATTTTTCTACCGAAGTAAAAGACATTGAAGAAAGCTATCCCGCAACTTTAAGTGCGCCGGAAATTGCAATTTATATCGCTGAAAAAAAAGCCAAAGCATTTCAAGGAAATCCCGACTGTATTATTATTACCGCAGATACCATTGTAGCCATTAACGGCGAAATATTGGGCAAGCCTAAAAATTATGCCGAAGCACAAGAAATGTTGGGCAAGCTATCGGGAAATAATCACGAAGTTTATACTGGTGTAAGCATCAATTATAAAGGAAAAATTACCTCTTTTTATGATAGAACTGAAGTTTATTGCCGTATTTTAAATGCAGAAGAAATAAATTATTATATTGATAATTATCAACCATTTGATAAAGCAGGAAGTTATGGCATTCAAGATTGGTTTGGAGTTTCAGCAGTAGAACGATTAAATGGCTCTTATACTAATGTAATGGGTTTACCTACCGAGAAACTGTATCGATATTTATTAAAAATTTTAAAAACTGTCTAAATTTCATTTAAAAAATTATAACCACATAGGCACATAGTTTTTTCTCAAAATTCAGATGCCCAAGGGCATTATAATAGGGCATATAGGTCTATGTTGGAAGGTTCTATGTTTCTTTTAAATCTATTTTCTTAAATGAAATATCCCTATGTATCTATGTGGTTTTATTTTAGACAGTTTAGATAACTAAACCTTTAAACTTTCTTTCTTAACGCTAAAAAGTAGCAAAATTGCTCCGATTAACAAAATAACCCACCCCCACTGAAAATGGATAGTCTTACCCAGCAAATTATCGGCTATTTTAATACCAAAATAATGGGTTGATTTAAAGTAAACTGCGGCAGCCATCAATAAAACCCACACAAACATTGCCCTTGTTAGCAATCTAAAGGCTTTTAATTGCCTAACAAAAAAGCACAATGCCATTAAAGCAATAAACGAATAGGTAATCAGAAAAAGACGAATGTCTGTTTTATATAGCCCCCAATTTACCCACTCAAAAATAATTTTTACTTGTAATATGGGGAAAAACCCGGCTACAAAAACAAGTATAAGCCCCAAAAAAGCCATTGTTTTATTTACAACTAACATAATATTTTTAGAATATTAACTTAAAAAAATAGATTGATGTTTTTCTTTGTAGCTGATAATTTTTGGCCCCCATTTTTTAATCACTTCTTCTATTTCAGCGGGTTTAAAAGGTTTAGCTATAAAATCTTGCATACCGGCTTCTAAACACTTTTCTTTTCCATCGTTTAGTGCATTGGCGGTAAGTGCAATTACCACAGGATATTCGTAAATTTTATAGAATTTCCGGATTTCGGTGGTAGCAACCGTTCCGTCCATAATCGGCATTTGCATATCCATAAAAATTATATCGAACTGATCCTGTTTCACCATATCTATGGCTATTTGCCCATTCGAGCCTCGTTTGCAATCGTAACCTAACTTGCCCAATGTTTTTGTAATCAACATAAGGTTAATCTCGTTATCATCCACCACCAAAATCCTAAGCGGATAAATATCAGAAAGCGCATTGTTTAACATGCTTTTATCTTTTTCTGTGATAGATACACTTTTTTGAGTGTTTGCCACTGCTTTTGTAGTAATAAAGAATGTAAATGTAGAACCTTTTCCAACCTGACTGCTTACTTTCACCTTCCCGTCCATCATAGCAATTAAATTGTAGGCGATATTTAGCCCCAAGCCTGTACCTCCATATTTGCGAATGGTAGTATGGTTTTCTTGCACAAAAGGCCTAAATAGAAATTTTATACGTTCTTCGGCAATGCCAATTCCAGTATCTTTTATCACAAAGCCAAGTCTAATATTTCCATCTTCGTTCCTGCCAATCACCTTGCATTCTAAAGATATGCTGCCTTTTTCTGTAAATTTTACCGCATTGCTCAAAAAGTTAAGCAATATCTGTTTTAGCCGTACCGGGTCGCATTTGATAAATTGCGGTACATTGCTATCTACCGAATAGCGGACAGCCAAATATATGGACGACTTTGGAAGGGTTGAAAAAACAGCGGAAATAAGTTGCCTAATATCAATGGCTATTTGGTTCAGTTGGATTTTACCTGCTTCTATTGTCGAGAAATCAAGTACATCGTTAACAATGCGGAGCAAAGATTCGGCACTATTATGTATAGTTTTAGCATACTCTTTCTGCTCTTCGGTTAAAGTTCCCTGCAGCAACAAATTCGACATTCCAAGCACACCGTTCATTGGTGTCCTGATTTCGTGGCTAATCATGGCCAAATATTCAGATTTTGCGTTGTTTGCAGATTGTGCCATTAATTTAGCGTTATGGGTTTCCCGCTCGTGCGCCATCTGTCTTTTTAAGCTTTTTTGCGAACGATAGTAAAGGAGAAAATTCATTATAAGTGCCAAAATACCTCCAACAATTACCAAATAACTTATTTTTTGATAATAGCCATCGTTTTGAATGGTTCTAAATTCCAAATCTTCCCTTTCCAGCTTAACCAATTGTATAAGCAAAGGTTGGGTTGCCCCTATTTTTTTATTGAACCCAGCCCGAAAGTTTTGCGGTAATTGAACGAGTTGCGAGTTATATAAGTTTTCTTCCTCATTTAAACTGCTTTGAACAGCTGCTGCTTCGTTTTTGTACATTTCATCTTCCTTATCGAACATTTCTAATATTCTCTTCTTGTCCGCTAAGGTTTTAAGATTCTCTTTTAAGTTAGCTATCTGTACAGAATCGGCATTAATAAGATTAAGGTAAGCATAACTGCTTTTTTGCAAAATATCATTTAGCTCAATTAAGCCAGTTACACGTTGCTGTTTTTGCTTAATGTAAGAAACATTTTCTTTGTTATAAAAAAGCAAAGCTACCCCAGCACTGATAATGCCCAAAACTAACAGTTGCTTTATTACAAAGCCGACGATGTTTTTTTTTGATATGGGTAAGCTCATTCTTTATTGGTTATCCTTTTGTATTAATGCCCATCTTATCCGCAAAGTGGGCACAATAATCTCTCAAATCTTCTACAATGTTCTTCTCTCCCGTAGCTCTTAGGAAACTATCTCCCATAGTTTGCAATGTTTCATAAAAAAAGCGTTTCATTTCGTCAACGGGCATGTCTTTAGTCCATAGGTCTATTCTCATAGAATTTTTATAGTTATGATCCCACAGTGCCAACATCATTGACTTGGCCGACATCTGGTCCTTATTTTCAGAGTCCGTTGATTCCCAAAGGATGTTTTCGGGAACATTTTTCTCATCTAATTCTACTGTAATCTTAATCTCTGCCTTTTTCATCTGTTTTGTATGTTCATTATTTAACCAAATACACTTATCTTTAATACTAACACAAATATGGAAGTTAAAACTATGAGCAAAAATTGTATAAGCCAAAGTCTTGCCAAACTTGGTATAAACTTTCTAAAAATCTGGTCGCCCAAAAACGACACAAAAAACACCAATAGGCCAACCGCTATAAATGGCCCTTTAAATTCTTTGTTTGCAGGAGCTAATAACCAATCTTTATTGACAATTAGGCCAATAACGACCATCATGCTCAATGCTGACACAATATTAAGCGGTGTTAGTTTTACTTTCAATTTATTGTCGATATTTAGATTTAAATCGGTTGTTGTTTGTTGAACCCTTTTTTCCGCCAGTAGGGAATTGTTTCTTTTTTTCGTGGAACGCTCCTTTAAAGTCGGGATTTTCTTTCCTCTTTTGTGCATCAATTTCCCTTGCTATAGATTGCCTTTCCTCATACGGTGTTTCTTCAACAAACACTTCTGCTGGTATTTGATTTTCAGGTATTTGCTGTCTAATTAATTTCTCTATTTTATTAATATAATAGCGTTCTGCCTCATTATAAAAAGTAATTGCCGTTCCCTTATTGAATGCTCTTCCTGTTCTACCAATACGATGTACATAGTCCTCTATCACAATAGGTACATCAAAATTAATTACATGGCTCACCTCACTTACGTCAATTCCTCTTGCAGCTACATCGGTAGCTACCAAAACTCTTATATTGCCTTCTTTAAAACTGTTGATGGAGTTGATACGGGTATTTTGGCCTTTGTTGGCATGGATTACCCTAACTGCATCTTCCCCGAATCTTCTCAAAATAAAACTAGTGATATTATCCGCTACGGTTTTTGTTTTACAGAAGATAATCAGTCTTTTAAACTCCTCATCGTTTTTTAACAGATATTGGAGCAAGTTGATTTTAGTTTTAAAATTCGGCACGGCATACATTAACTGTGTAACCGTTTGTGCAGGTGTGGCCTGTGCCGCAACTTCTATTTTTAACGGATTTTTCAGAAAATCACCTGCAATTTTTTCTACCAAATTGCTCATGGTAGCAGAAAAAAGCAGGTTTTGGCGTTTACGTGGCACTACCTCTAATATGCGATGAATAGAGCCAATAAAGCCCATGTCCATCATTTTATCGGCTTCATCCAATACCAAAAATTGCAAACTGCGGGTATTAATATCGCCTGCTAAATACAAATCTAAAAAACGGCCCGGCGTAGCTACTAAAATATCTAGTCCTTTTGCAATTTGCTCTTTTTGTGTTTTAGGACCAACACCACCGAATATGACTACTGTTCTTAAATCGGTATATTTTGAAAACAACCGCACTTGCTCCTCTATTTGCAGTGCAAGTTCTCTGGTTGGCGACAAAATTAATGCCCTTATATTATCGCCCTGCGCATATTTCAGTTTCATAAGCATAGGCAAAACGTATGCCGCCGTTTTTCCTGTACCGGTTTGCGCAATGCCAAACAAATCTTGCCCCGACAGTACTGGTCCAATGGCTTTTTCCTGTATGGGAGTGGTCTCGGTAAAACCCGCCTCTTCCACAGCATTTAGTAGCTGTCTGTTGAGCTTAAACTCATCGAATTTTTTTGGCATAGCTGGCAAATTTACAACTTTCGATTGTGTTTTAACCAAAAAACAACACCAAAACAATTTAATAATACAACAATCAAACAATTTCCCATTAACCAACTTAAACGATTAAACAATTAGCCTAACTTCGGACTAATAATACTACCTTTGAAACATGAGTACAATCTTGATTAAAGCGGCTAATATTGTTAATGAGGGGCAAATTTTCACTTCGGATTTATTGATTAAAAATGGGAGGGTTGAAAAAATTGCACCCACTATTGATACTTCTTCAGATTTGGAAATCAACGCCGAAGGTCTGCATCTTTTACCGGGTATGATAGATGACCAAGTGCATTTCCGTGAGCCGGGACTGACGCATAAAGCTGATATTTTCTCGGAAAGTATGGCTGCGGTAGCTGGTGGTATTACTTCGTTTATGGAGATGCCCAACACCGTTCCAAATACTTTAACACAGGATTTACTGGCAGATAAATACGCCATTGCCCAACAGACATCATTAGCAAACTACTCGTTTTACATGGGAGCAAGCAATGATAATATTAAGGAAGTGCTAAAAACTAACCCAAAGGATGTTTGCGGCATCAAGGTTTTTATGGGCTCATCAACCGGAAACATGTTGGTAGACAATGAACAAACGCTCGAAAATATTTTTAGCAAAGCGCCAATGTTGGTGGCTACGCATTGTGAAGATGAAGCTACTATTCGCCATAATTTGGCAGTTTACAAAGAGAAATACGGAGATGATATTACCGTTGATATGCACCCTTTGATACGAAGTGCGGAGGCTTGTTATAAATCATCGTCGTTAGCGGTTGAACTGGCGAAACGTTATGATACCCGTTTGCATATCCTCCATATTTCTACTGCAAAAGAAGTAGGTTTATTTGATAACACTTTGGCATTGGCCGATAAAAAAATTACTGCCGAAGCCTGTGTACACCACCTTTGGTTTAACGATGCAGATTACGCTACAAAAGGGAATTTCATTAAATGGAACCCTGCCGTAAAAACCGCAGCAGACCAAGCGGGAATTTTGCAAGGTTTGTTAGATAACCATATTGACGTAGTTGCTACCGACCATGCGCCACATACTATCGAAGAGAAAAATCAGCCTTATTTACAAGCTCCATCTGGCGGGCCATTAGTTCAACATGCCTTACCTGCATTATTAGAAATGTACTTGGAAGGCAAAATATCTTTGGAGAAAATTGTAGAAAAAGCATCGCACAATGTAGCAACTTGCTTTAACATTAGCGAACGTGGTTTTGTTAGGGAAGGCTATTGGGCAGATTTGGTTTTGGTGGATTTAAACGACCCTTGTAAAGTAACCAAATTAAATACCTTATATAAATGCGGTTGGTCGCCATTTGAAGGGCAAACTTTTAGGGCAAGTATTAGTCATACATTCGTATCTGGAAATCTAGCTTATCAAAAAGGAAAGTTCATGACTAATGAGACGGGTAAAAGGTTAAGTTTCGACAGATAATGAAAAAAGAAGGCTACAGGGTATATGTCATCTTTATATATTTAGGAATTGCTATACTTATTTTCATTTTTGGCTTCTTCCCCAATCTTGTAGAAACCTATTACTCCAATCTCCTTTATCCTATTATTTCATCAGCACAACGTGGTGTTTCATCTTTTTTCCCTTTTGCCATAGGCGATTTTTTGTATGCACTTTTAATTATCTACTCCATTGCGCAAGTGATTGTTTTTATCCGCAAACGAGAAAAAACAAAAAACGACTACTTATTTTTCGGCTCGAAGTGTCTCAATTTTGTATTGATTATCTACATTTCCTTTAAACTGTTATGGGGATTAAATTATTCCCGTCCCCGTATTAACGAGCAGTTGAAAATCAGTGATAAATCCTATCAAAAAGAACAGCTTTTAAAGTTGAGTTCGTTCTTTCTTCAAAAATTAAAATCATTGGAAGAACACACTTCCACCAACCGACATTATCATTATACTACTATCGACCTAGAAAATATTTCTGCAACACCATATAACAGCCTAGCCGAAAAGCAACCTTTTTTCCGTTATAAATATATAGCGGCAAAGCCTGTTACCAGTTCATGGTTGGTAAGCAAAATGGGTATTGAAGGTTATTACAATCCGCTTTCGGGCGAAGCAAACATTAATACCCGATTGCCGGGATTTGTTCTGCCTTTTGTTACTTGTCATGAAATTGCGCACCAACTGGGTGTAGCCAAAGAAGACGAAGCTAATTTAGTAGGTTATTTGACGGCTATTCATAGTGATAATGATACTTTTAAATATTCGGGCTATTATAACATGTTTAGGTATGTGCTGTTCGAAATCAGGATGAAATATCCCGAAGATTACAACGAAATTATTGCTAAAATTCCCCAACCTATTATGGATGATTTTAAAATAGAGCAAGAATTTTGGGCAAAATACAACGGAGCAATGTCTGTGTATATGGGTAAAACTTTTGATAAAATCTTAAAGCTCAATAATCAGCACAAAGGCATCAATAGTTATCAGGATATTGTATTATGGTTGGTTAATTATCACGAGAAAGAGCTATGAGTTACGTGTTGTGAGTTGCAGGTTGTGAGTTATAAGGTCATACATCCAAACCTGTAACACGGAACTTTCAACCTGTAACCCTTTTAACCATGTATCGCTTCCTTAGTGCCGTAGCTTTGTATCAATTTGCCCTCAAATTCCAGCCATTCTTTCCAACGTTTATCTACATCAACATCGGTGCTGTACTTACGGGCAAAGTTTAAAAAGGTAGTATAATGTGTAGCTTCCGAAACCATTAAGTCGTGGTAAAACTTGGCAAGTTCTTTATCTTGTATATTTTGCGAAAGCACCCTAAAACGTTCACAACTACGGGCTTCAATCATGGCGGCAAATAATAATCTGTCTATAAAGGCCTGATTTCTACTGCCATCTTTTTTGCTAAATTTTACCAACTGACCTACGTAATCATCCTTCCGTTCCCTGCCCAAAGTATAGCCACGTTCTTTAATGATGTTAATAACCATTTGGAAATGTTCCAACTCCTCCAAAGCAATTGTGGTCAATTCATCTACCAAATCCTGATGTTCGGAATTTTGTGTAATTAATGTAATGGCATTGCTTGCCGCCTTTTGTTCGCACCAGGCATGGTCGGTTAATATTTCCTCTAAGTTAGATTCTGCAATATTTGCCCAACGGGGGTCAGTTAATAATTTAAGTCCTAGCATGGGGGCAAAATTAAGAATTAATGTAATATTGGTTAATTGTTTAATCGGTTAACTGTTTAATTGAGTATAATGCAACTCAATCGTACTTCGTAAATCTAAAATCGTACTTTTTACTGCATCTTTGTATAATATGGCAGTAAGAAAAGTATTATTTATCGGATTAGTTTGGCCAGAGCCGACTTCATCGGCGGCGGGTACTCGGATAATACAATTAGTACAGTTATTTTTAGCCAATGGCGATGAAGTGCATTTCGCATCTGCCGCAGCAAAAAGCGAATTCAGTTTTGATTTAAAAAGTCTAGGTGTCATCAATCACGATATAAAACTTAATGATAGTTCTTTTAACGATTGGATTAAAAACTTAAACCCAAACATAGTAGTGTTCGATAGGTTTATGATTGAAGAGCAATATGGTTGGCGAGTACAGCAAGAATGCCCCAATGCAGTACAAATTTTAGATACCGAAGATTTACATTTTTTACGCCATGCAAGGCAACAAGCTATAAAGAGCAAAACCGAATTATCATTGTATAACGATGTTACCAAACGGGAATTAGCATCTATCTTACGTTGCGATTTATCGCTCATTATTTCCCAAACTGAAATGGCTCTGTTGCAAAAGTTTAATATCAGTAGTCAAATACTTTATTACTTGCCATTTTTAGAGGAAGAAATTACATCAACCAAAAACTGGAGCACTTTTGAAGAAAGAAAAGATTTTGTTTTCATTGGCAATTATCTGCACGAACCTAATTGGCAAACCTTGCAATATTTAAAAACTATGGTGTGGCCGTTGTTAAGGAAAAAACTCCCCGAAACTTCACTACATATTTATGGTGCTTACGCCAGCGAAAAAGTGATGCAGTTGAATAATCCCCGAGAAAAATTCTTGGTACACGGCAGGGCAGAAAATGCAAGAGAAACAATTTCCAAGCATCGGGTTTTATTGGCTCCCCTCCTATTTGGCGCAGGGGCAAAAGGCAAATTTATTGATGCCATGCAAACTGGCACACCAATAGCAACCACTTCCGTTGGCGCAGAAGCGATGTTTAGCGGGCTTAATTGGGCAGGTGTAATTAACGATAATCTACAAACTTTTGTTGATGAAACCGTTGAACTTTACCACAATAAAACCATTTGGGAGCAAGCTCAACAAAATGGTGTTGAAATTATCAATCAGTTATATGCTAAAAACAAATTTAAAACCCCGTTTTTAGAAAAAATAAACAACCTGCAAAGAAACCTGACCAAACATCGTCAACAAAATTTTATGGGCGAAATCTTAAAACATCATACGCTACAAAGCACTAAATATATGTCGTTGTGGATTGAGGAGAAGAATAAAATTATCTTTAAGAACTAGTTACTTAATATTAATTTACAAGGTATATAGTAGAATTACACATCATCTCTGAAATCTAAGGTTAAAATGGAAAAACAAATAGAAAAATTATTTGAATTTATTTCGAATAATAGACAATATAATAAAACACTTCAACAAAGATTTTACCGTTCAACACTTCTATCGTATGAAAGTGAAAAGGAGAAAATGATATCTCTTTTATATGGGATTGCAAATACTCAAAGCCAACCTAAAATAGATAACCTCGCAGAATTTTTCAAGTTTATCTTTAATGATATAAATTGCCTATCTTCTTTCACACAATTAATACAAAAAATTGCACCTGGAAAACCAATAAATTTTGAAAGTCTTTTTGATGGAATGGTTAAGCAAAAAGGATGGGGACAAAAGACTTCCGCCTTACTTTCTAAAAGTATTTATCATCTACATAATGGCGAATATTCAAAAGAATTGAAAATTTGGGATGATGTGCCTCAGGAGATTGGGAAAGAAGAGAAGTTTTATCTTCCAGTTGATGCCGTAATTATTTCCATTTTCAACAAAATAAATCACAGTATAAGTTGGAACTTTGACAAAATAAATTCGACTTTAAATAAAAAGTACATAGGGCAACAGATAGAAATATGGGATGATTTGTGGTTTTGGGGATTTATTACCCAAAATGGCACAGGTGGAAATAGAAAATTTGAATGGAACGAAAACAAATATTGGGCATTGAAAGAAAGTGATAAAAATCAAAATGTAATTAAGGAAATAAGACTCAAAGCTGACGAGTTTTTAAACATATTGAATTGAAAGCTTAAACCTCTCTACCCACTAACTTTACAACATTCCAACAAATTTCACCCCCAAACTATGTAACTTTGCCACATGGCAAAGATATCCATCAATCTGGCAACAGGTTCATTACAAAAAGAAGAAATTATTGTAGGAATTGACTTAGGCACAACTAACAGCTTAGTGGCTTTTATCAACCCCGAAAAACAGCCTCAGGTCATTAATGATATGGGGAAAGGCGTTCTAGTTCCTTCGGTAGTACATTTTAATGAACAAGGCGATGCAGAAGTGGGCAACGAAGCCAAAGCTTACCTTACTACCGACCCCACAAATACTATTTTTTCCGTAAAACGATTGTTGGGACGTTCGTACAAAGATGTTGCCGAACATAGCGATATTTTTAGCTATAAAATTATTGATGACGATACCGATGCTTTGGTAAAAATTAAAGCTGGCAATAAATTTTATACACCAATAGAATTATCTGCCGAGATTTTAAAAGAACTAAAAGCCAGAGCCGAACATGCTTTAAAAACCCCGGTAAACAGAGCGGTAATTACCGTACCTGCCTATTTTAACGATAGCCAGCGGCAAGCTACACGTGATGCGGGCAAACTTGCAGGATTGGATGTTTTGCGTATCGTGAACGAACCTACCGCAGCGAGCCTAGCCTACGGTTTGGGCTTAGACCCATCGCAACAAAAAACCATCGCCGTTTACGATTTAGGTGGGGGTACTTTCGATGTTTCCATCCTGCAAATCCAAAATGGTATCTTTGAGGTATTAAGTACGCATGGCAATACTTTCTTAGGTGGCGATGATTTTGACCGTGCCATTTTTAACTATTGGATTGAAAAAAATCAGCTAGATGCTACAGCAATAGCAAAAGACAATACTTTAACTCAAAGTCTACGTTTACAAGGCGAAGCAGCTAAAAAAGCATTGACTACTCAAAATCTGTATAACGAAACCATCCCGATGTATCGGGATAGCTTCATCGCCGCTAAAAACAAATTAAATATCGATGAAAAATTGGGAGATATCTGGTGCACTTTAGACAAACAAACCTTTGAAAGGTTAATTGCCAACAAAGTACAAGAAACCATTGAGGCCTGCAAATTGGCTTTAAAAGATGCAGAGTTGAACATTTCAGATATTGATGAAGTGGTATTAGTGGGTGGCTCTACCCGTACACCTTACGTTAAAAAAGCCGTTAGCGAGTTTTTCGGAAAAACACCGCAAGACAACATCAATCCCGATGAAGTTGTAGCTTTGGGTGCAGCTGTACAGGCCGATATTTTAGCCGGAAACCGTTCGGATATTTTATTGTTGGATGTTACTCCCCTATCTTTAGGTATCGAAACGATGGGCGGTTTAATGGACGTGATTATTGCCCGAAACAGCAAAGTACCCACTAAAGCCGGCAGACAATATACTACATCTGTTGACGGACAGGTGAACATGAAAATATCGGTTTATCAGGGCGAACGCGATTTGGTGAAAGAAAACCGAAAACTGGCAGAATTTGATTTAAAAGGCATACCAGCCATGCCTGCAGGTTTGCCGAAAGTAGATATTAACTTTTTGCTCAATGCCGATGGTATTCTAACTGTCCAAGCTATTGAGCTACGTTCAGGCGTAAAACAGGAAATTGAGGTAAAACCTAGCTACGGCTTAAGCGATGATACGGTTGAGAAAATGTTGATAGACAGTATTACCAATGCCAAAAGCGATGTAGAACAACGTATGCTGATAGAAGCCCGTAGCGAAGGCGAACAGTTGGTTTACACCGCAGAGCGATTTATAGAAAAAAACAAAAATTTACTTACCGAAATCGAAATTTCAGATACCCAAACCTATATCAATAACTTGAAAGAAGCCTTAGGTAGTGGTGATAAAGATTTAATTCTAAAGAAAACAGATGAACTAAATGAATTTACCCGTCCATTTGCCGAAAGAGTAATGGACACCGCTATCGGCCAAGCCATGAAAGGTAAAAAGATAGACGAATAACAACAAAGGCCCGCAATTGCGGGCCTTTGTTGTTTAATCTTTACTACGGTTATGGGTTAAACGCCAACGAAATATAATACATTGCACCTACTTCTGGGTTACCATAAGAAGTAATATAGTATTTGTTCAAGATGTTTGAACCACCAATTTTAATTACCGATTGTACCGAAGGCACTTTTAAATTCACTTGAGCATCAACTGTTCCAAATGCAGGAACTTCGCCACCTGCAAAAGATGAAAGCCAGTTAAATTTATCCTGCCAACGATAGTTAACATTAAAGCCTACATTCTTGAAAATTTCACGGTTACTGATACCTAAGTTATAGCGGATTTCTGGAGTGTTGAAATCATTTTGATAATTGGCAGGTAAATCACTTAATTTATTGTACGAAACGTTGCCCGAGAAAGTATATTTACCTCTAACATAATCTAAACCAAACGCACCTCCGTAAGTTTTAACCTCACCAGTCGCATTTACAGGTACTCCAAATTTAGTGAAAGCAGTTCCGTTTAATTGATAAACATTTACTGCTGTAATAAAATCTTTATATTGATTATAGAAACCATAAACATCTATCAAGAAATTAGAACCCAACAAACCTTTATAGCCCAATTCATAAGCCGTAACACTCTCTGGACGTACACCTCTAGGATCAAAATTATATTGTGTTAATAAGGTTGGCTCGGAAGCTCCAGTAGCTATTAAATTAGCCATATACGCTCTATAACTTGCTTCGGTAAAAGGCTTATTAGTTAACAAACTATATTTGTTCAAAAATTCTGGAATACCACCAATTAAACGCTGTGTACCACCGCCCACCGATAAATCGATATATTGCCCCTGTGTAGTTGGGTTACGGAAACCTGTTTGAAAAGAAGCCCTGATATTATTGTTTTTAGCAATGGTCCAAACACCGGTTACACGTGGCGTAAAACGGCCTTCAAAATTTTGGCTCTTATCGTAACGTCCGGCCACGGTCAGTTTAAATGCTTCGCCAAATTTCTTACCCAACTGACCAAAAGCGGCATATTCATCAATGTCAATTTCTCTGTTTAAATCATCGAAAATAGTTCCGCCAGAATTTAAATCGTATCTACGTGCTGAAGCTCCCACCTGGAATTCAATTGCATTATTAAATAGTTTCGACAAATTATACATACCTTCATAATGATAAAGATTGGTTTTATCATTGAATTTAGCACCGTAAATACCTGCACCCATATTAGTTTGGCTGATGTAGGTATTTTTGATTTGATCTGCATAATTAGCTAATTGGGCAGCGCTAGTTCCCGTTCTTTGTGCATCAGCAGCTGCACGGGCAGCCGCATGGGCAGCTTCTTCAGAAGCACCTTGGGATTTAGCTGTGCTATAAACTACTGTATAAGTTGGAAACCACGATGTAGATGGGGTAATCTTTTCATTCATATAACTTCCTAAAATTGAAGAAATGTAAGAATCACCAGAACGTTCCTGCGTAGTATAAGCTCTTAGATAAAAATCCTCTCCTTTTAATTCTAGCTTATATAAGCCAATATTAAAATTACGCAAAGAATATCTGTCTGAACCAGTATATACAGAAGTTCCCGCACCCCAATTAGCTTGAGCCATCAACTGAATTGTTGGTGTAAAGTTATAATACAAACCACCAGACATTTTTAAAGATTTAGTATCATAATCCACCAAATCAATCTCCTTATATCCAGTTCTGGAAACAGTTTGTCCCGTTGTAGTTCCTTTTGCTAAACTAAAAATGACAGGAACATATGGCGCAGCAGCAGTACTTCCATATCCAGCCATAAGTTGGGCAAAGGTTGCACCTCCTCCTATTTGAGCTAAAAGTGTATTATAAATCGTCGGTTGAGCATCTTGAAATCCTGCTGCCATAGTTTTAGCTACTCCCATTAAATTTTGGTTTACCTCATCACCATACACATTTACACCATCATACCCCGGGTCTGACTGGCGTGTGCCTGCTTTTGGTGCATTCGCTATCCTGTCGTAGTTCGAATCATTAGTACCAAACCAATCTTTAGCCTGCAAAAAAGAAAATGCAAATTTAGCTCCGAACTTGTTGTTCCAAGATTTGGCCATTCTCAAATCGAACTGATTAAATGGCTGTGCTTTAATATTATTATCATTAACATGGTTTACACCTGTTTTGTACTGCCAGCTAACACCCGGATACTTAAATGGGTCTTTCGATGTCATTAACATAGTGCCGCTAATACCTCCGGCACCATATAATGCAGAAGAAGCGCCCGGTAAAAGCTCAACATTATCCACATCTAGCTCTGTAATACCAACAATGTTACCTACCGAGAAATTTAAGCCCGGTGCTTGATTATCCATTCCATCAATCAACTGGTTAAAACGAGTGTTACCATTGGCATTAAAACCTCTAGTGTTATATGAGCGGAAAGTTAAACTTTGCGTACTCATCTCCACACCTTTAATGTTTTGGATGGCATCATAGAACGAAGGAGCAGCAACCTCTTTAATTTGTGCAGCACCCATACGCTCAATTGTTACCGGAGACTCTAGAATACGCTCTGGCGTTCTAGATGCCGAAACAACTACCTCTTGGCCCAATATTGCGCCAGACTCAAGTTCGAAACTTAAATTAGTAGCAGTTCCGGTTATCTCTCTTTCTACTGAGTTAAAACCTACAAACGTTACAGAGAGTGTGAACGGAGGTTTTTCTGTGGTAGTAAAAGAGAATTTACCATTTTGGTCGGTAGAAGAACCTATCGTTTTTCCCTTCACCGTAACACTTACTCCCGGAATCGGCTCTTTGGTTAGTTTATCGGTAACAGTACCACTAACCACAATACTTTGTGCAACTGCCGCAAACCCAGTCCACAGCAAAACACAAAGCATAAGAAATACTTTAGTAATAGTTTTGTTCATACTTCTGTAGTTTATATTGTTTATTTTAACATAAACTTAATACAATTTTTGATACTTACAAATTCTATTTTATTACACCATGAGTTTTAGGTAATTAAAAATAGATTTCATTTCATTTCTTTTTATAATTAAATTGCTCCTACCTTTTTACTCCTGCAAAAAAGAAAGAACCAAATGCAACCAATTACCAAATGAAAAAAATCAAAGCACTGACATGCATCATCATTCCCATACTATTGGGATATATATTAAATACCAAGTTTGGAGACCTGCCTCCGATATTAAAATTTTTAAATCCATTTACCGGGTTTTGGCAAAACGCAGAGGGTTCATCTCCTGCCAAAAACAAAAAACTGGTATTGAAAAATGCCCAAGACAAGATTGAGATTTTATTTGACGACCGCATGATTCCCCATGTGTTTGCGCAAAACGACCACGACCTGTACTATGCACAAGGTTACGTTACTGCAATGCATCGCCTTTGGCAAATGGATTTTCAAACCCGTTTTGCTGCTGGAAGAATTTCTGAAGTAGTTGGAGCAAAAGCAATAGAAGTAGATAAATATCAACGTCGAATGGGCATGATGTATGGTGCCGAAAACTCATTGGAAGGAATGATGGCAGATCCACAATCGAAAGCAATGCTATTGGCATATACACAGGGCATTAATGATTATATTAAATCTTTAAACAGGTGCAACCTACCCGTAGAATATAAACTGCTAGATTTTAAGCCCGAAAAATGGACACCCATTAAATGTGCTTTGCTACTTAAACAAATGTCTGCGGTGTTAGCGATGGGTTCTGATGAATTTTACATGACCAATATCCTAAAAAAATACGGACCTGCAATTACTAAAGATCTATTTCCAGATTACCCTTTTAAAGAAGATCCAATTATTCCGGTAGGAACCAAATGGGATTTTACACCACTTCCAATCCCGCCGACCCCAAAATCTTTTACCGAAATGATGAGTACCAACATTGCCACTAAACAAAAGGAAGAAGGAATTGGCAGCAACAACTGGGCGGTATCAGGAGCAAAAACAGCATCGGGTTTTCCAATTTTGGCAAACGACCCGCATTTAGATTTAACTTTACCCTCTATTTGGTATCAGATACAATTAAATGCACCCGATATTAATGCCTATGGAGTTTCTCTTCCCGGTTCCCCCGGCATCATCATTGGGTTTAACCAAAATATTGCTTGGGGCGTAACTAACGTAGCGGCAGATGTATTGGATTTTTATCAGATTAAATTTAAGGACGACAAACACCAGAATTATTGGTACAACAACAAATGGAACGCCACCAAACCGAGATACGAAACCATAAAAATAAAAGGTGCTAAGGATATTGTAGATACCGTGTTATATACCCATCATGGTCCAATTGTTTATTTTCAAAAACCCAATTATGGCAGGGCAAACAATGTACCTACCGGACATGCGCTACGCTGGATAGCTCACGAAAAATCGAACGAAATGAAAACATTTTATTTGATGAACAGGGCTAAAAACTACAATGATTATCGCAATGCCTTACCCTATTTTACAGCTCCGGCACAGAACTTTATTTTTGCCAGTGCCAATAATGATATCGCCATTACACCAAACGGCAAATTTCCATTGAAATGGAAAAATCAGGGTAAATTTATTTTAGATGGAACTGACCCAAGCAACGATTGGCAAGGTTGGATTCCTGCATCGCAAAACCCTACGGTCAAAAATCCGCCACGTAACTTTGTAAGTTCTGCAAACCAATCTTCTACCGACCCAACCTACCCTTATTACATCAATTGGGAATTTTCTCCCTACGAAAGAGGTAAAAGAATTAACGACAGGTTAACCGCAATGAAAAATGCCACTGCCGATAGTATGCGCAACCTACAAATGGATTCATACGGCATCATGGCCGATAATCTATTACCTTACATCTTACCGCTTGTAAAAACTACTGAACTTAACGCCACACAAAAAGAGGCGTATAACCTCACCACAAAGTGGAATAAATATTTCGATGCAAAATCAATTGCAGCAAGTGTATTTGACCTTTGGACCAAAAGATTAGCCATAGAAATATGGGATGATGATTTTAACGACAAAGATGTGCCTATGCGCTATCCATCCAGAGATCGTACCATAGAACTGATACAGAAAGACCCAAATTCAAGATGGTTCGATAATGTTAAAACCGCCAAAAAAGAAACACTAGCAGATTTGGTCAACTCTTCCTTTAAATACACCTGTGATAGCTTAGAGCGAAAATTCGGCCCTATTGGAGAGGATTGGCAATGGGGTAATTTCAAAAATTCCAATGTTCCGCACTTAGCTAAAATTCCGGGATTTGGCTCAAAAAAATTATTAATAGGAGGTGCAAAAAGCACAGTAAATGCGTTGGGCGAAAGCAATGGCCCATCATGGCGAATGGTAATCGAATTGGGCAAAACACCTAAAGGTCATGGTGTTTATCCTGGTGGGCAATCGGGCAATCCGGGCAGTCCATTTTACGATAATATGCTTGACGCTTGGGCAGAAGGCAAACTATACGATTTGTTTTTCATGCAATCTCCCGATGATAAAGGAGCAAAAATTATCTCTCGTTACAAAATCTCAAAAAAATAGAAAAATGGTATTTATCGTTATAGTTATCCTATCTTTTGTACTGCAATCTTTTTTTCCTTGGTGGACAATTATTGTGGTTTCTTTTGCTACCTGCGGTATTATTGGCAAAACTGGCAAAATCTCGTTCTGGCAACCTTTTTTTGCAATTATTGTGCTGTGGGCCGGTATGGCTCTATATAAAAGCTTTCCTAATAACCATGTATTGGCAGGGCGGGTCGCCGAAATGTTCGGCTTAAAAGTGTGGCCTGCTATACTTGCCGTTACCGCTATCATTGGTGGATTAACTGCTGGAATTAGTGGTCTGTGCGGTTATCATTTCCGCAAAGCAACCATTAAATCTAAAACTAAGGTTTAATCAGTTAAAACTTTGTATTTTTGCCCTGTGAACATCAGCACAGGGCATTTTTTTTCTATCAGCAACGAAACCGAATTTAACGATGCCGCATTGGATATTTTCCATTTTCAGGCAACAAACTGTTCAGTTTATCGAGAATATATCTCTCACCTAAAAATCGATATCGAAAAGGTTGACCATTACTTAGATATTCCTTTTCTTCCCATTAGCTTTTTTAAATCCCATTCGGTGATTTCCGACACCAAACCCATAGAAATTACCTTTACTAGCTCTGGAACTACTGGACAAATTACCAGTAAACATTTAGTGCAAGACTTAACAATATACGAACAAAGCTATAACAAAGCATTTGAACTGTTCTATGGCAAAGCCGACGATTATTGTATTTTGGCCTTATTGCCTTCTTATTTAGAAAGAGAAGGTTCATCGTTAATTTACATGGTTGATGATTTGTTGAAGCAAAGTACGCATCCCATGAGCGGATACTTTTTGCACAACCACGAAGAACTTTTCCAAACTTTAGAGCAACTTAAACATGCCAAACAAAAAACCATTTTAATTGGCGTTACCTATGCCCTGCTCGATTTTATAGAAAAATATCAAATCAATTTTCCGGAACTAGTTGTAATGGAAACCGGAGGCATGAAAGGCAAGAGAAAAGAAATGGTACGGGCAGAATTGCATCAGCTACTTTGTAACTCGTTTGGTGTAAAGCACATCCATAGCGAGTACGGCATGACCGAACTGCTTTCCCAAGGTTATTCGAAAGGTAATGGTATTTTTGAATGTCCGCCTTGGATGAAAATTCTGCTAAGAGATACTTCCGATCCGTTAACAACGCTCTCTATCCTTGCAAACAGACACTCCACTGGCGGCATCAACGTAATTGATTTGGCCAACATCAATTCCTGTTCGTTTATTGCCACACAAGATTTGGGCAAGCTACACGGAGCAAACCAATTTGAAATTATCGGCAGGTTTGATAACGCTGATATTAGGGGTTGTAATTTATTGGTGCAATGAACTAGCTTTTCAACCTATGGTCAAATGTAAACAAGCGCTGCGAAACTAATTTTACCTTAGCAGCATCGGCATGTAAGGAGTTTAATACGTAATTGCTTTCTTCTTCCACCAGTACCGATGGTACTTGCATCAACAGAAACTCTCCATCGTCAATGAACCTTTTGCACCATTTTGCCAATGCAGGTTTTCTCTCGTCAGTTTTCCAATCTAAAGGCAAAAGTTCGGTATCTACTTTATAAATTTTATCATCGGGCACTTCATAAACCAAAATTGCATATTCACGGTTCAAATCCTCTGGCCGCAAATGCACTAAAAGTTCCATCATAGCCATTGCCCTACTCGATGCAAAATATACTACTGGCGTACCCTTTTCGTTCCACCTGCCCCCATACAGCTTGGCGCCGTTTCCGCTCAAATCGCCGGCATACTTTGGCGAAGAAATACGATAGACCAACATTAACTAAAAACTCCGTGTTCTATACGTCCCAAAACATCTAAAACCATAGTAAAGCCAATGCTTGTATCTAAAAGAGTTAACGGCATTTGGTTTTTTAACGCATAGTTTGGATGCCGTAACCAGCTATTAAAACCCTGCGAAGAGCCCAAAACCTCAATACCCCGCTCATAAAGCTTCGCCAATTCAATGGCTCTATCAGCATGTTCTGTTTTGATTAGAGTGCTAGGGGTATATCGTTGCAGGGTACGCTCACTGATATGTAAAATATCAGAAATTTCCTCAATGGTTAATAATAGCTTCTTTGCCAGTGCCAAAATATTTTTTTTAGCAATGCCCTTACGTGCCGCACCAACCAAATCAAAATCTGATGGGTTAGCAATTTGCCCCCCCATAACTACGGTTAATGGACTATACGCTGTAATACCGTAAGCGATTGCGGGCTCTTCTACCATTGACGAATTTTCTATTTTCCTTTTCATATCAGACAAATATACACAAATATATACATTTTGTCTGTAACATCAAAAAAAATACCGCAATTAAATTGCGGCATAATTATTCCTTTTCAAATAGTTATTCTGCAATGACCAAAAAGTAGTTTTTCTTTCCTTTTTGTACTACCAAAAATTTATCATTAATTAAATCTGCGGTAGAAAATGCAGCAATTAAATCGGTTACTTTATTTTTATTGATACTTAAACCGCCACCTTGTACCGTTTTCTTAACCTCTCCTTTTGATGGGAAAATGCTTGTTCGCTCTGCCAGCAAAGATGGTGCGTCAATACCATTGGCCAAATCTACTTTGGTAATTTTAAACTGTGGTATACCTTCAAAAATATCCAATACTTCGGCAGCAGAAAGGCCTTTCAAAAACTCCAAAGAACCATTTCCAAACAAAAACTCAGAAGTTTTAATAGCAGTTTCCAATGCTTCTGCCGAATGCGTTCTAATAGTAATATCTTCGGCAAGTGCCTTTTGTAAGATACGCAAATGTGGTGCTTCGTCGTGCTGTTCTTCTAGAGCCTCAATCTCTTGTTTACCTTTCAGTGTAAAAATTCTTATCCAAACCTTTACATCGCTATCCGATGAATTTAACCAAAACTGATAGAATTTATATGGCGAGGTCTTTGCAGGATCTAACCACACTGCTCCGCTTTCGGTTTTACCGAATTTAGTGCCATCGGCTTTTTTAATCAATTGGGTGGTTAAGGCATAAGCTGTTCCTGCATCTTTTCTTCTAATCAACTCTGTTCCGGTAACAATATTGCCCCATTGGTCAGAGCCGCCCATCTGCAATACGCAATTATGATGTTTCCACAGGTAATAAAAATCGTATCCCTGTACCAACTGGTAGCTAAATTCTGTAAACGACATGCCGTTATCGCCTTCCAAACGTTTTTTAACGCTGTCTTTTGCCATCATATAGTTAACGGTAATGTGCTTGCCCACTTCTCGGATAAAATCTAGAAAGCCAAAGTTCTTGAACCAATCGGCATTGTTAACCATTACGGCACCATTTCCACCATCTTCAAACTTTAAAAACTTAGCTAGTTGCTTTTTCATCCCTTCCAGATTATGGGCAACCATTTCTTCAGTTTGTAAATTTCGTTCATCAGATTTTCCGGAAGGATCACCAACCATGCCTGTTGCACCACCAACCAAAGCAAAGGGCTTATGTCCTGCCCGTTGAAAATGTATCAAGGTCATAATTTGGGTAAGATGCCCCACATGTAAAGAATCAGCCGTTGGGTCAAAACCGATATACCCGGCACACATGCCTTCGTTCAGTTTTTCTTCAGTGTTGGGCATAATATCGTGCAACATGCCCCTCCAACGTAATTCTGCTACAAAATTTACCATTTTTTAACGATTTTAGGGCACAAAGATAGTTTTTAAAGGCGAAAGGTAAAAGGCGTAAGATATTGTATCAAATATCGAGTATTAAGACCATTAATAACCAATTACCAAAGAGTCGATAAACTAACTATATTTGTTAAATGAACTTCCTTTCGCATTTTTACTTTGACAGAAATACGCCCAACGAGAATATTGTGGTGGGCGCTATTCTACCCGACCTACTGAAAAATGCGAACAAAAACTGGAATGCCCATCCACAGAAACACCCAGAATTATTTGAAGAAAAGGAAACGAACCGCAAACTTCTCATAGGCTGGAAAAAGCATTTGGAAGTAGATCTTATATTCCATTCATCGCAATTCTTTAATGAAAAGGCCAATGAACTAAAACAGTTGCTTATCCCAATTTTACAAGAAAGCCCTGTTAGGCCTTCGTTCTTAGCGCATATTGGCATCGAACTACTTTTAGACCACCTGCTCATCGAACATCAAAAGATAGCCATCAATTCTTTTTATGAAAATTTGGACAGGGTTAATCCAAATGATTTGAAGGATTTTCTTAATAAATGCGAAATAACCGATACCGACCTCTTTTTTAAGTTCTTCAATAATTTCAGATCTAGCAGATACTTGTTGAGTTATCAGAAATTAGAGAATATCAGCTATGCTTTACAGCGTATCTGTATGCGATTGTGGGAACATCCTTTTACGGAAAAAGCCGTTTACGATTTAACCTCGGTATTAGAATTTTACAAAAACCAGTTAGAAATTGATTTTATGGTTATATTTGAAGAAATTGAAAATCGGTTAACATAAACCATGCGCAAGTATCAGCTACTTATCCTATTATCTTTTATAGCGGCTTCGGCCGGTGCACAAAGAAAATACAGTAACGAATTCCTTAACATCGGAGTAGGTTCTGCCGCTTTTGGTTTATCGGGTTCGGTAGTCGCTAGCGTAAACGATGTTACCGCAGGTTACTGGAATCCTGCTGGTTTGGCCCGAATGACCACTCCACGACAGGTAAGTTTTATGCACTCCGAATATTTTGCTGGCATTGCCAAATACGATTACGGCTCGTTTGCAACTTCCGTACAGGATAATACTGCCGTTGTTGGTGCATCTGTACTGCGTTTTGGTGTAGATGATATACCTGATACTTCCGAATTGATTGATGCAGACGGCAATATCAACTATGATAGGGTAAAGAAATTTTCGGCTGCCGATTATGCTTTTATTTTCTCTTATGCCAGAAAAAAACGAAAAGCAAATAAAGAGGGTAAAAAAGCAGAAGACAATATTGTAGACTCTGATGGATTAAGTTACGGTGCTAACGTTAAAATCATTAGAAGGATAGTTGGCGAATACGGAAAAGCATGGGGTTTTGGACTAGATGCGGGTATTCAGTATAAAAAAGGGAAATGGATGTTTGCCGCCGTTGGAAAAGATATCACCTCTACTTTTAATTCTTGGAGCTACAATGCTGATAAATTAAGTACGGTTTATGCACAAACTGGAAACGACATTCCTAAAAGTTCTACCGAAACCACTTATCCACGTGTTGTTTTAGGTGCTGCATACGGTACTCCAATCAGCGAAAAATTCAATATCATGGCCGAAACCAATATCAACCTCACTACCGATGGGCAGCGTAATGTATTGGTAAGTGCCGACCCTGTGAGTGCCGATCCAACTATTGGTCTTTCAGTTGATTTTAAGAAAACCATTTTTTTACGCGGTGGCGTGGGCAATATTCAAAAATCTACCGATTTTACAGGAAAACAGATTTACACTTATCAGCCTAATATGGGCGTGGGCATTAAAATTAAGAACTTTTCGTTAGATTATGCCTTAACCAATGTGGGCAACAGTTCCGATGCGCTTTACAGCAACGTATTCTCTATCAGGTTAGATTTCGACAACAATAAATAATCTACTAAGAATTACATAAGGACGTTATTTAAGCAGTTTCTAATAAGCCATTCAAGCGATTAATTCCTATATTTACCAAAACTAAATAGCAGTTCATATAGTTTATTTGGTATGGAACAAAAAAAGAAAATCGTAATTGTTGGAGGTGGCTTTGGAGGTATAGAGCTGGCCAAGAAACTAAAGCATAAAAATGTTGAAATAACCATCTTAGATAAACACAATTACCATACTTTCCAGCCCCTGCTCTATCAGGTGGCTACCGGAGGTTTAGAAGCAGACTCTATCGCTTTTCCAATCAGAAAGATTTTTAAGGGACAGAAAAACCTGAAGTTTAGGGTTACCGAAGTGAAAAAGGTAATGCCCAACGAAAATAAATTGGAAACTACTATTGGCAATATTGATTATGATTATCTGGTAATTGCCACAGGCTCTACAAGTAATTTTTTTGGGCAGGCTGAAATTTCGCAAAACGCCATGCCCATGAAATCTATACCAGAAGCACTGAACTTGCGCAGTTTGATTTTGCAAAACCTAGAAGCAGCTATTATTGCCAAAGATCCAATAAAAGAAAGTGAACTGTTAAATTTTGTTGTAGTTGGCGGAGGGCCAACCGGAGTTGAAACTGCAGGAGCTATTGGCGAACTCAAAAACCACGTACTAAAAAGCGATTATCCAGAACTCGATTTAAATAAAGTAAACATTTACCTGATCGAAGGCTCTCCCGAATTGTTGGGAGCTATGTCGGTACAGGCACAACAAAAAGCCAAACAGTTTTTGGAAGAATTAGGCGTTACCGTTTATACTGAAACGCGTGTGCAGGGTTACGATGGACAAATTTTATCTTTGGTAGACGGACGAAAAATTAATTCGGCCACTGTAATTTGGAGTGCGGGAGTAATGGGCGTTGTATTGGATGGATTAAACACCGAGGCGGTAGTACGTGGAAATCGTTTAAAAGTAAACGAAATCAATCTGGTAGAAGGCTATCAAAATATCTTTGCCATTGGCGATGTTGCTGCAATGATTACCGAAGAAACTCCTAACGGACATCCGGGCGTTGCACCTGCCGCCATACAACAGGGTAAGCTATTGGCAACAAATCTTATCAATCTTATAGAAAACAAACCTACCACACCTTTCAAATACTTCGATAAAGGCGCTATGGCAACCGTAGGAAGAAACAGGGCCGTAGTAGACATTAACAAAATAAGATTTCAGGGAATATTTGCATGGTTTACTTGGATGTTTGTCCATCTGATGACCTTAGTAGGTTTCAGAAACAAATTGGTAGTTTTTGTAAACTGGGTATGGAGTTATTTTAGCTACGATAGAGGTACCCGATTAATTATTAGACCATTTAAACCATATAAGGAATACAAAAAACAATATGACGCAGAAACAACTTAACGCCAACAAAACAATTGCTCTTGTAGCTCACGACCATAGAAAAGACGATTTATTAATATGGACTTTGGCCAATAGAGAAGCACTTAGCCAGCACCATTTAGTGGCAACAGGAACTACCGGAAAAATATTGGAAGCCAACCTCAATTTACCAGTAAAAAAATTATTGAGCGGCCCATTAGGCGGCGACCAGCAAATTGGTGCTTTAATTGCCGAAGGTGGAATTGATGTGCTGATTTTCTTTTGGGATCCTATGGAAGCACAGCCGCACGACCCGGATGTAAAAGCACTTTTGCGGGTGGGCATTGTTTGGAACATCCCAATGGCCTGTGATGTAGCTACGGCCGATTTTCTGATTTCATCGCCGTATATGAAAGGAACTTATACTGCCGCATTAACTGATTATGATGAGTACAAAAACAGAAAGCTCTGAACGCTCTCAAATCACCCAACGCTCTCAATCAATTAAATTGGTTGAATGCCCGCGTGACGCCATGCAGGGCCTACACCATTTTGTACCTACCGAAACTAAAATACAATACCTTAATTTATTGCTAAAAGTAGGTTTCGATACTTTGGACTTCGGCAGTTTTGTATCGCCAAAAGCTATTCCTCAAATGAGAGATACCGAAGAGGTATTAGCTAATTTGGATTTAGCTGGCAATACCAAATTATTGGCAATTGTAGCCAATTTAAAAGGTGTAGAAAATGCGATAAAACATCCAGAAATTACTTATTTGGGATTTCCTTTTTCTATTTCCGAAACTTTCCAACAACGTAATACCAACTCTAGCATTTCGCAATCTCTAAACACAGTTGAAGAAATGCTGCATCTTTGCGATAAACACCGTAAAACTGCCGTTGTTTATCTTTCTATGGGTTTTGGTAATCCTTACGGCGATGAATGGAATACCGAAATAGTTACCCATTGGACAAATGAATTAGTAAAAAATGGAGTTAAAATTATATCAGTTGCCGATACCGTTGGTGTTTCTACTCCCGAAAAAATAAAGACCATTCTCCCTCCGCTTGTAAAACAATTTCCATCGGCAGAATTTGGACTACATTTACACAGCACACCACAGCAACGTTTAGAAAAAATTGAAGCTGCTTTTGCCGTCGGTTGTACCCGAATGGATAGTGCTTTAAAAGGTTTTGGTGGTTGCCCTATGGCTGCCGACGATTTAACAGGAAATATTGCTACCGAAGATGTAATTGCTTACCTAACCGAACAAGGTTTTCCGTTAAATTTGGATATGGAGAAGTGGCAGGAAGCAATGAGGCTTTCTGGAAAAGTATTTTCAAAAATTTAGTTTTTATTTTATTCTTAAGCTATACCGACTTATTCCTAATTACTAACCAAATTTTATAAGAAGTTCTCATTATTTAAATGATATTAATATTAAACTCTATCATTCCCCTCATCTAATAACTTTTTCACTGCCGATAACTTACGGTGATGCAATTTTTTAGCAATATCAATAGAATGGGATAAGTGAATATCTGCTTCCTTTTGTGCAAGCTCGGCCAATGTTACATAGAACTTATGAAATTGGTCTAATTCTTCCTCTGTTAAGTCTTCGATATCAACCATACGGTTACTTGCTTTTTCATGGGCCGCAATCAGTTCGTTCAATTTTAACTGTATAGCCTTGCTATCTTTGTTTTGCGCCTTTTGGATTAGGAATACCATTAAAAAAGTAATAATAGTAGTTCCCGTATTGATAACCAACTGCCAAGTTTCCGAATAATTAAATATCGGACCTGAAACTGCCCAAACTACTACAATGGTTACCGCAGCAATAAAAGCTGGCGAACTTCCCGTAAATTTTGTTGCAGCATTTGAAAAACGTTCAAAAAAGCTGTTTTTATTTTTGCTCATATAAATATGTTCTATTATAGATTTGAATTTAGCACTTTATAATTAGATATTCACCATTCTAGATTTCGGATTTTACTACACTTTTTTAGGTTTCATCTCTAAAAAATCTGTGTTTGTCGCAATTAACATTTGTTAACATGAGTATTTACAAAATTCGCTTTCATGATGAAACGGATTTTACTCATTCTCTTTTTACTTACTGCTATAATTGTGCAAAGCAAGGCGCAACGAGTGCTTAAATCAACAGCAGTTTTAGATGGTTTTTATACATTGCCATTTGAGGATATGCTGGATACGCTGGCAAGAAAAGGCAATATCAGATTTATCTATGATAGGCAAATGATAGCCCCTCTTCAGGTAACGGAACAGTTTAACAACGATTCGGTAAAAGACATATTGGCTTTACTTTGCAGGGCTAACAACCTGCATTATTGGGTAGAATCAGATCAGGCAATCTATCTCATCCAATCGACGGAAGATTTGCCCAAATTGAAGAAAATGATGCATGAGAAAAATCCCAACTTGGCTTATGCACCTAAAGAGCTCACAAAATCCCAAAACAATAACAATAGTATAATGGTCCAAAGGGAGGTGGTTGTCGAGAAACCAACTGAAATAAAAACCTTTGAACCATTTACTTTAAGCGGACGGATTATTGACCAAGTTAACGGCGAATCGCTTCCGTCTGCTGTTGTAAAAGTAGCCAATACCAACATTAGCACCACCACCAATGCCGATGGCTATTTTACGCTTTTCAAAGTGCCTGCCGATACCTGTAAACTGCTCATCAACTATGTTGGTTATGTTTCGGAAACCTATTATCTCAATAGCGAGAATATTAAAAAACCCATCACCATTGGTTTATTTACTGCGGTTAAATCATTAAGTGAAGTAACCATTATGGGTAAAAAAGGTGAATCGCTGATGAATCTTGATAAAAGAAAAACAAGCGTATTACAACTTAGCCCTTCTAAGTTAGACGAATTACCAAATGTTGGCGAAAGAGATATTTTAAGGTCATTTCAATTGATGCCCGGTATTAGCGCCAGCAACGAATCATCTTCGGGTGCTTATGTACGAGGTGGCACACCAGACCAAAATTTAGTATTGTTTGATGGCTTTACGGTTTACCAAGTAGACCATCTTTATGGTTTCTTTAGCGCATTTAATGCCAACAGTGTAAAGGATGTAACTATGTATAAGGGCGGTTTTTCGTCTAAATTCGGCGGAAGGCTATCGAGCGTTACCGATATTGTAGGTAAGGAGGGCAACAGCAATGAAACAAATTTTGGTGGCGATATCAGCTTGTTAAGTGCCAACATCTATTACGAGCGACCTCTGAATAAAAAATCAACTTTGTTGCTCACTTATCGCCGTTCGTACGAAGGGCCTTTATACAATAAGATATTCGAGAAATTTAACTCATCGAGCACTACTGGCATAGGCGGCGGCGGTGCTCCCGGCATGGGCAACCGACCCGGTGGTGGTGGCGGCTTCGGCGGCGGCTTTGAGCAAAACATTTCTACACCTGCATCCGCTTTTTATGACTTAAACGCCAAATACACTTATGCCCCCGACGATAAAAACCGCTTTTCGTGGAGCTTGTATCAAGGCAACGATGATTTGGACAACAGTAAAACCATCGAAGTACCTTCCTTTATATCAAACAATGGTGGAGGCATTACCAACACAGACAAAACCAATTATGGCAATTTGGGGTCGAGCTTAAAATGGTCTAGAAGATGGAATACCAAAACTTATTCCAATACCTTAATGAGTTTCTCTACCTATCATAGCGAACGGGACAACAGCAATTTAATTACTTTAACCGACACCGCCGGTAATGAAACAGAAACCCGCATAGGTACTTTTGAGAAGAACAAATTGAGCGATTTCAGTTTAAAATCTGACTGGGAAACACAAATAAAAGGTAATACCAAATTGTTGTACGGAACTTTCGCATCTTATCAGAATGTTACCTACGATTATAGCGAAAGCGATACCAGTAGTTTAATAGACCAAAAAGCCAAAGCACTTATTGGCGGAGCTTATGCAGAGCTAGAGTTTAATCCTTTAGAGAAGCTACAAGTAAAACCGAGCATACGGGCATCATTTTATAGCCAAACCAACAAGCCTTACTTTGAGCCCCGTTTATCTGCTTCTTATCTTTTAAACGATAAATTTACCCTAAAAGGCTCTACCGGTAGATTTTACCAGTTCACCAATCGGGTAATTAGAGAGGATATTTTATCTGGAAGCCGGGATTTTTGGGTATTGGCCAATGGTACTTCTATTCCTGTAAGCAGTGCCAATCATTTTATTTTAGGTGCTAGCTACGAAACGGATAGATTTTTATTTGATGTGGAAGGCTATTACAAGCAACTGGACAACTTAACCGAATATTCGCAACGCATAGTGGGCGACCGTAGACGTGGCGGAACATTAGAAGAACATTTTTATACCGGTACTGGATATACCAGAGGTATTGAATTTCTGGTCCAAAAAACCAAAGGAAGGTACACCGGGTGGATTAGCTACACCTTGAGCGAAGCCATTAACAACTTCGAAGCCTATGGTGGAGAATTTCCTGCCAGCCACGATACCGGTCACGAATTAAAATCGGTAAACCTATACCGCTATGGGCGTTGGTCGTTTGCCGCTACTTGGATTTTTGCTACCGGAAAACCCTATACAGCACCACTAAGCAGTTATTCTATCGATAATTACAGTGGTAGTAGAAGAACGTTTCTGGCCATCAGCGATAAAAATAGCCTACGTTTGCCCTCATACCATCGTTTAGATCTTTCGGCTACCTACGATTTAATTAAAATAGACAGCAGAAAAGTGGGCAGTATCGGCTTTTCAATATTTAACGCCTACAATCGGCAAAACACTTGGTATCAACAATACTATGTCATCAATAATCAGGTAATTACTTCTAATGTAAATTATCTAGGCCTTACTCCTAACTTAACTTTAAGCATCAAATGGAAATAATATATACCAATTTTAAATCTGCAAAAAGACTAGCGCTATTAGCCATATTAATTATTAGCAGTATTGTTGCCTGTAAAAAAGGCGATGCCATAACAGATTACGAGCGTCCTGTGGTAGAAGGCTATCTAGTTCCGGGACAGCCCATCACCGTAAAAGTCTATTATCAGAAATATTTGGAAGATACCATTTCCTATGGTTATCCGATTAAAGATTTACAGTTAAAGATTAGCAATGGCAACAGCACCATCAATCTTACCGAAGTGCAAGATGGCGTTTATCAATATGCCGATGGCAGTTTTATAAAAGAAAACAATACCTATACCTTAAATTTCACCCGCTTTTCTAAGGATATTTCGGCCACTACTATTATTCCATCAAAACCTAAAAATTTCACGGCATCGGGTACAGAACAAGTAGTACCTACTTTTAGCTTCGGCTCTACGCCGGAGGCTTTTATTCCTATTCAATTCAGTTGGACAAACCCTAACTTAAATGATTATTATATGCTTTCGTTTCAATGTACAGAAAGTGTTCCAATTAAATTAAGTTCCCGCAGGCCTGGCAATAATTATTCGATAAATAATGAAACTATTGTTGGGCAAGCGAATACCTACAATACTTCCGAAGAAAACTTCAGCTATTTTGGTAGCCATAATGTACTGCTATTTCACATCAACAAAGAATATTACGATGCGTTAACAGCAACCAACAATGCCAGTTCACTTAATTTAACAAATCCGGCAACCAATGTTACCAACGGTTTAGGTATTTTTACGGGACTTGTGGCCGATACCCTAAAAATCAACGTATCGCAGTAATTTAAAAATGAAGCAAAAGCTGCTGAAAATATTGTACGCACTAATACCGCTAGCGTTTTGGATGGTAGTACTAAGTATGCCTCTGTTTTCTAATTTCGACCATCTACCTAAAGAATTTAGGCAAGCCAGAACTTTCAATATCATCAGTACCAACGTTCTGCTCATCTTTATTTTTTATATCCATCATTATTTAATTTATCCCTTAAGAAACAAAAAAAATGGCATTTTAACTTACGTACTTTGTATTAGCTGTTGCTTAGTCGCATATCTCATTGCCCATCATTTTATACATGAGCAATACTTCGAACCCATGCCAGCCATGACGACTAATGCAATGCCACCGCCAAGACCTAATTTCTTAATGCCTATACTTCCTTTTGCTTTGGTAATCGTCGCCGACTTCTGCTATCTGCAATATTTAGACAAGGTAGAACGTGAGAAGTTAATCAAAGAACTGGAAAACATACAGCTTAAAACCGAACTAGCTTTCCTCTCATCGCAAATTGAGCCCCATTTTATTTTTAACATATTAAATACGATGGTTTCTATGGCCCGTAAAAATTCGGCACATCTGGAAACTTCGCTCATTAACCTATCGCAATTGATGCGCTATATGCTTTACAGCAATAATGGAAAATCCATCAATCTCTCTGAAGAAATTGACTATGTAAAAAGCTATATTGACCTACAAATGTTAAGATATGAGGACGATGTAAAGCTCAAACTACAATTAATGGGAGATTTTTCAAAACATCAAATAGAGCCAATGCTACTTATTCCGTTTATCGAGAATGCGTTTAAACATGGTATTGGAAATATTGAACGACCTAGTATAGACATCTCCATTATATTAGATGATAAAGACCAAACTTTAAAAACGATGGTTGTTAACTCTATTAATTCCGTTAATTCTTTGCCTAAAAAAGAAAGCGGTATTGGGTTAACCAACGTTAAAAGAAGATTGCAGCTACTTTATCCTAACCGTCATCTTTTCCATATCGAAAAGAAAAACGATACGTTTATTGCCTTACTACAAATTGCCCTAGTAGATGAATTGCATAATTATTGATGACGAAAAGCCAGCTTTAGAATTGCTTGAGGATAATCTCAAACAAATCCCCTATTTAACGGTAGTGGCTGCCTGCCGTAATCCGTTGTTATTGCCTTCATTATTAGATGAACATCATGTAGACCTCCTTTTCTTGGATATTAATATGCCTTCACTTAGTGGCTTGGAATTGTTAAAATCTTTAAAAAATCCTCCGCTTACCATTTTAGTAACTGCTTATCAAGAATATGCTTTGGATAGTTTTGAACTCGATGTAGTTGACTATCTCTTAAAACCAGTTCCATTTAACCGATTATTAAAAGCGACTAATAAAGCGTTAGAACGGCATCAGAATAAGGTACAGACACAGCAGGGCGAGCCTTACGTGTTTGTAAATGCCAACTATTCGCTGGTACGTGTAAATCTAAATGAAATTTCATTTGTAGAAGGACTTAAAGATTACGTACGTATTCACATTTTAGGAGCTAAACCCATTGTTACCCGAATGGGACTTAAAGCACTGGAAGAAAAACTGGGAAACCAACAATTTATACGGGTACATAAATCATACATTGTTGCCCTCAATAAAATTGATGCCATACAAAAAACACAACTGATTATTGATGGACAAGAAATACCGATAGGTTTAGGTTATAGGGATATTTTATTGCAACATATTGCCAATAAAAATTTATAACGCACATAGCACGTTAAAGTGCTCTACTATTTCTGTATTGCTCTGACATTTAATCATATCGTAAAAAAGATAAATCCAAAATAGAGGGGTTAAAAATCGTCGTCTTTTCACAAGCACATCTATAACAGAAAGTTTCTTTTGTTTGTTAAAGGTATGGGTTGCCAATACTTCTTTTTCCCATTTTGGAGGGAAATGTGTTACGTTTTCTTCGATATATTCGTTTTCGTTGAGCTTTAAAATTTTATTGATACATATTGCCCAACCATATCGTTTTGAACAATCTTGCGAAGGTCTGTACAAACTGCCTTCATATTCGAAAATATTTCCGGCCGGCCTTGCCGTTTTAACATCAACAATTACCGGATTAGCGCCATGTGGTGTCCACCTGTTCGATAGCAAATCATCACTATAAAAGATATGAAGCTCTTCATTAGCCAATATGCTTTGCTCCCGTTCTATATTGGTAAACATCCAATATTTACCATTATAGAATGTAATAGTCGTATCGGCAGCAATTACATTTTCCATCAAATTACCCCAAAAACGCCATTTATAAGGAAATTCCTCACATTGGTACAGTTCTATGGTTCTGTTTCCTATGGTTTCGGGTATCATGTAATAAATACCGTTTAGCTTAAAGATAAATGGATACGACAAATGATAAGTTTTTTCCAAAATCTTTTGGGTTTTCACATGTGTACTATTCTCTTCCTTTATTTCCATTACAGAAATATATCCCTTGGCATCTTTATATTCCAGTTCCTCTACAAAAACATAGTATTTGTTATTCTCTTCAATTATAAAGGGATCGGCCCAAAAGCGGTCTTTTGGCGGAATAATTTTTTGATAAGTGTCCAATACATCATCAAAACAAGGCTCTTCTTCCTTTCCAAATTTATATCTCAACTGCCATTGTTCAATAAAAAATAATTCGTAGATAATTTTCTTTATAAAAGCACGGGATTGTTTAAAAACGGATGATAAGAACATATTAATTTGAGGCTTTAAATGGACTGGTTGATATATAGGTTATCGGCCTAATATACAAAACCCCTCACAAAGAAACGACCATGCCACAATATTTAAACAAAAAACGCCACATCAAAAAATGTGGCGTTTTACTATTAAATGCTATTAGATTTTATAGCTTATCGTTTACATTTATACAGTTTAAATCCTCAAAGGCTACTTTTAAACGGGCAACAAAACTTTCTTCTGCCTTGCGCAACCATACACGAGGGTCGTAGAATTTCTTGTTTGGCTTATCCTCGCCCTCTGGGTTACCGATTTGGCCTTGCAAATAAGCCTCATTCTTTTTGTAATAGCCTAAAATGCCATCCCAAAAAGCCCATTGCAAATCGGTATCGATGTTCATTTTAATAGCTCCGTAAGAAATAGCTTCTCTAATTTCTTCCTGCGAAGAGCCAGAACCACCGTGGAAAACAAAATTAATTGGCTTCTCTGCCGTTAAACCATATTTTTCTTTGATATAATCTTGAGAATTTTTCAGAATAATTGGCTGTAATTTAACGTTGCCCGGTTTGTAAACACCATGTACGTTACCAAAAGCAGCAGCAACGGTAAATTTATCACTCACTTTGCTCAATTCTTCGTAAGCGTAAGCAACTTCACTTGGTTGGGTATATAATTTCGAGCTGTCAACATCGCTGTTATCAACACCGTCTTCTTCGCCTCCGGTAACGCCAAGCTCAATTTCAATGGTCATGCCCATTTTGCTCATGCGCTCCAGATACTTAGCGCTGATTTCTAAATTTTCTTCAATTGGTTCTTCCGAAAGGTCTAACATGTGCGACGAGAACAAAGGTTTACCTGTTTCAGCAAAGAATTTTTCGCCATAATCCAATAGTCCATCAATCCAAGGTAATAATTTTTTTGCAGCGTGGTCGGTATGCAAAATTACAGCAACGCCATAATGTTTGGCCAATAAATGTACGTGCTTAGCTGCCGAAACTGCCCCTAATACACATGCCTGTAAATTCTCGTTATTTAAGGTTTTACCTGCATAAAATTGCGCACCGCCATTAGATAATTGAATAATAACAGGCGAATTTACTGCCTTTGCGGTTTCCATTACCGCATTAATGGTGTTGGTTCCTGTTACATTTACTGCCGGAAGTGCAAATTGATGTTTTTTGGCCTGCTCGAACAATTCTTGTACAGCAGCACCGTAGATTACGCCTTTATAGCCTTTTAAACTCATTTTATATTTAGTTTTATTGTTTCGAAGTTAGGAATTTTTAGCTAACAACAAGTGTTTGTTAACAAATGTAAGCAAAATTTACTTATTGTCAATTATACACTAAGTATAATTTTAATTATTGGTTATCGGTTGTTTGTTATCAATTAACTGATAACTATAAACTAATCTCTGATAAACTTTTAAAGTTTGCGTTATTTTTTTTTTTCGTTTCTTTGTAGTCGCATTTTTTAAAAAACAAACATGGCTTGGTTTAAAAGAGAGAAAAAAGGGATTAGCACTACTACCGAAGAAAAAAAGGAAGCACCTGATGGCTTGTGGAACAAATGCCCAAGCTGTAAGAAAGCGCTTCATAGTGCCGACCTTCAAGAAAACAAATGGGTTTGCCAATACTGCAATTACCACCTCCGGGTAGGTTCTAAAGAATATTTTCAGGTACTTTTTGATAATAATGAGTTTACCGAACTCGACGCCAATTTAACCTCTGGCGACCCGCTTCATTTTGTAGATAGCAAACCTTATACCGATAGGATTATAGAAACCACCAAAAAAACAGGTTTAAAAGATGCCATTCGTTCGGCTTATGGCAAAATTGATGGAGAGGACATTGTAATTGCCTGTATGGACTTTAATTTCATTGGTGGCTCTATGGGCTCGGTGGTAGGCGAAAAAATTGCCCGTTCTATCGATTATAGCCTAAAAAAGAAAATCCCTTTCTTAATGATATCCAAATCTGGCGGTGCCCGGATGATGGAAGCTGCTTTTTCGTTAATGCAAATGGCTAAAACTTCGGCAAAACTGGCATTGTTAAGCCAAGCTAAAATTCCTTATATTTCATTGTTAACCGACCCCACTACGGGAGGCGTAACCGCATCGTACGCCATGTTGGGCGATATTAATATTGCCGAACCGGGTGCTTTAATCGGCTTTGCCGGCCCTCGTGTAATTAAAGAAACCATTAAAAAAGATTTGCCAAAAGGTTTCCAAACATCAGAGTTTGTATTGGAACATGGCTTCTTGGATTTTATTGTTGACCGCAGGGAAATGAAAGCAAAATTAGCTACTTTCTTAAAAATGATGAAGAAATAAATTGTTGAACTGCTTAATTGCTAAATTAAACAGATAACTTAATAACCGATTTTTATGAAAAGCAGGATTAGTGCATTAAACAATGCCAGTCCTGCTTTCGCTTTTAGTCCTCATTCCGTTGCACTCCATTGTGGGCTAATCCGCTCAATCAGGTTTATTTTACAAAGACCTATGAAAAAATTTTCGGCCAAAACTGCTTATTAGCTAGAAATTTTGCATTTCAATACTTATCTTAGATACATCAACCACAACGGCATTAACATGCTTTGGCAATACAACAACACTAAAATATGAGAACACTACTCTTAATCCTATTTCTTACTGTTTTTACCTTTTATAGCCAAGCGCAAGACAAACCAAAATACGATGAGGCTTTGGCAAAAAAACATGGCGCAGATAACTATGGCATGAAAATGTACGTATTGGTGATGCTAAAAACAGGTACTAACAATACGGCCACCAAAACAGAAACCGATAGCTTATTTAAAGGCCACATGAGTAACATGGGTACACTTATAAAAGAGAATAAATTAATTGTTGCCGGGCCATTGGCAAAAAACGATAAACAATACCGTGGGATTTTTATCCTCAACACCAAATCTATTGATGAAGCAAAAACTTGGCTACAAACAGACCCTGCTATTAAAGCTAAGCTCCTAGATGCCGATTTATTCAATTGGTACGGTTCGGCTGCATTAGCGGAATACCTACCCTTTCACGATAAAGTGCAGAAAAGCAGTTTCTAGAACTGCAACATTTTTATTAAAAAACGGTTCTCAACGGTACTTAATCCCTACATTAGAAGTCTAACATAGAAATAACCGTAAAATGAACAGAAAATTACTTTTGCCAAGTTTGTTGCTATTTACTTGGTCGTTTGTGTCTGCACAAGACAAGGTGATAGACAACATCATCAAAGAAGTTAACGAAAACTCTCAATTAGAGAAACTAGCCCACGAGTTGCTAGATGTTGTTGGCCCACGCTTAACAGGTACGCCGCAAATGAAACAGGCCAACGATTGGGTAGTTAAAAAATATGCAGATTGGGGCATTAGTGCCAAAAACGAGCAATGGGGACAATGGCGTGGCTGGGAACGTGGTATTACACATGTAGATTTGGTAAGCCCTCGTTTAAGAACTTTGGAAGCTACCCAATTGGCTTGGAGTCCATCAACCAACGGCAAGCCGATTAAGGCAGAAGCGATTATTTTGCCAGAAAACATTGTGGATTCTATCTCTTTTCAAAAATGGCTACCTACGGTTAAAGGCAAATTGGTTTTGGTATCGCACAACCAAATTTCTGGTCGACCAGAAAAAAACTGGGAAGAATTTGCTACAAAAGAACTTTTCGAAAAATATAAAAAAGATAAGATCGAAGCTAGCAGAAATTTTGCAAGAAACTTAGCTAAAACCGGCTTAAAAGCAAGAGATTTAGCCTTAGTTTTAGAAAATGCAGGTGCTGCCGCAGTGGTTATCAATAACTGGTCGCAGGGTTTTGGAGTTGATAAAGTTTTTGGTGCCCATACAAAGAAAATACCGACTATCAACTTATCTGTTGAAGATTACGGATTGGTTTATCGACTAGCTAAATTCGGTTCTAAACCCGTATTAAATATAGTTTCAGAATCTAAAGAACTAGGTTTAGTGCCAACCTTTAATACTGTTGCGGAAATTAAAAGCCAACAAAAACCTAATGAATATGTAATGTTATCGGCTCATTTAGATTCTTGGGATGCTGCTAGCGGTGCAACCGATAATGGTTCTGGAACTATCTTGATGATGGAGACCATGCGCATCTTGAAAAAATTCTATCCAAACCCCAAACGTACCATTTTAGTTGGACATTGGGGCAGTGAAGAACAAGGGTTAAACGGTTCTAAAGCATTTGTTGAAGACCACCCAGAAGTAATTAAGAACTTACAGGCTTTATTTAACCAAGACAACGGAACTGGAAGGGTTGTGAATTTGGGAGGGCAAGGATTTGCACAGTCAGAGAAATTCATTACCCGTTGGTTGGCTAAAGTGCCTGATACCATTAAAAACCAAATTAAAACTTCTTTCCCCGGTATTCCCGGAGCTGGTGGTTCTGATTTTGCCTCTTTTGTAGCTGCTGGCGCTCCCGGCTTTAGTTTAGGTTCTTTGAGTTGGGATTATGGTACTTATACTTGGCATACAAACCGCGATAGCTATGATAAAATGGTATTTGAAGAAATTAGAAGCAACGCCGTTTTAGCAGCCATTTTGGTGTATATGGCCTGCGAAGACCCTGAGAAATTTACTACCGAGAAAGGTGATTTGCCTATCAATGAACGTACTGGCAAAAAAGCAGTTTGGCCAGAACAAAGAAAAGCCAACCGTAAAGGCGGTGTAGATTAACCATAGTTACTATTCCTGTCATTGCGAGGAACAAGGAATCCATTAGATTCCTTGTTCCTCGCAATGACAGTTTTTTTATTCTTCCTTCTGTTGAAACTTATAGAAAAGATATCCTAAAAAAGGTAAAATCAGTATACTTCCTAGCACTAAAGCCCAACCCAAACTTTGTATGGTTTTCTCTGGACCTATGGCTGTGTATAAAGAAATTACCTCTCCTCCTTTCAATCTTATAAAATTAGGGAAATGGGCATAGCTGATAGCCACCAGGATCATAGTTACTTGAAAACCTGCCAATACGCGTAAAATTTTAGTCTTTCCTTTTAGCAACAAGTACCACAATAATACTAGCGATAAACTTGCTAAAATTACAGCTGCCAATCCGACTTTGTTGTAAACTACCCAACTTATTAAAGGTACGTCTTCTATTGCAGCACTAATAAATACCATTGCACCAAAAATTACCGCAGCTATATTCATATATTCTGCTTTTTTGATGAACCGATTTTTATCTTCTTCCGTTATACATTCTCCAATTAGGTAAATAGCAGCTAAAAAGCCACATAAAGCAGTGGTAAATAACCCAACAGAAATAGAGAACCAATTAAACCAACCAAAAATATAGGCATCGACAAAATTAGCTGCTTTAGAGTCTATCTTCCCTGACAATACACTCCCAGCCAAAATCCCTAAAAAAAGAGCTGTTACAAAACTAGAATACCTAAAAATCCTATTATAAAGCCATTGCATATCGTCCTTAACGGCATCGTAGTGCCTAAACACAAAGGCCGTACCTCTGGCAATAATTCCTATCAGCATTATAGCCAAAGGAATATGCAAGTGTATAGACATGGTGGTATAAATAGAAGGAAAAGCTACAAATAAGATTACAATAGCAATAATTAACCACATATGATTAGCTTCCCAAACAGGTCCGATGGCATGATACATGGTTTGACGGGTACGGCTTCTGTTCTTTGTTGAGGTAAACAATTCGATAATTCCGGCGCCAAAATCGGCACCACCCAATAAAAAATAAAGCAAGATAGCTAAACATAAAAAAGCAATGACTATTTGTTCCATTATTAATTGGTATTTGAAGATTTATAAAGCATAGGAACCATCTTAATTTGTCGATAAAGCAGAAAGATGACGATTAAGCTAAGCGAAAAGTAGATAGCAGAAAAAAGATAGAATGACCAAGCAATGCCAGGCATTGGTGTTACAGCATCTTTGGTTCGCATAATACCATTGATAATCCATGGCTGCCTACCTACTTCGGTTACTACCCAGCCCGCTTCTAGTGCAATGTAGCCCAACGGGATGGCAAAAACAAACATTTTTAATAACCACTTGCTTGTTAAAATGGTTCTCTTCTTCCATAAAACAAAGAAATAGATTAGCGAAATAATCATCATCGCTGTTCCCAAACCCACCATTATCTGAAAAGCATAATGCGTAATTGCCACTGGCGGATGTTCATCTTCGGGAATCTGGTCTAAACCTTTTACTTCCGCCTTAAAATCGCCATGCGACAAAAAACTTAATGCTCCGGGTATTTCTATATACTTGCTTACGGTTTTATTCTTCTCATCTACAATACCACCTATTAGTAATGGCGCAGGCTTTTCAGTTTTGTATAATGCTTCCATTGCGGCCAGTTTTGCAGGTTGTCGCTGTGCTACATCTTTTGCCGAAATATCTCCACTAATAGGTTGCAATAATGCACAAATTGTAGCAAAGGTTGCCGCTATTTTAAATGATTTGTAATGAAAATGGTTATGTTGTTTCTTTAGCAGCATTAAAGCATGAACACCTGCTACCGCAAAACCAGTAGCCGTAAACGCCGCTAAACACATGTGTAAAGCTTGGGTAAACCAAGCATCGTTAAACATAGCTTTAATTGGATCTATGTTGGCATATTGCCCATTTATATAATCAAATCCTGCTGGACTGTTCATCCAAGCATTAGCGGCTACTACCAAAATCCCCGATGCCAAACCGCTTACCCCTACTACCACGCCGGTAAACCAATGGAACCATTTATTCAACTTATCCCATCCGTACAGAAAAAAACCTAAAGCAATCGCCTCTATAAAAAAAGCTGTTCCTTCCAAAGAAAAAGGCATCCCAAAAATGGGGCCGGCGTGCTCCATAAATTTGGGCCAAAGCAAACCCAATTCAAAAGAAAGCATGGTACCAGAAACGGCACCAGTAGCAAAAAAAATGGCTACGCCTTTACTCCAAGCCTTAGTAATATGTTTATAAACTTCGTTATTGGTTTTTAACCACTTGTAATGTGAAACAGCCATAAAAAACGGCATTACCATACCAATACAAGCGTAAATAATGTGGAAGCCCAATGAAAGGGCCATTTGCGAGCGGGCAGCTAAAAAATCATCCATAAATTGGGGATTAGGACTGCGCAAATATAAGACTTAACACTTTAAGTGCTAAAGCAATATCTGTCTCTAAAAGAAATATTTGAAATATAGAACGTTTATAAATTACAATAAATTTTTGTCAATATTTTTAATTAGACTTATAAAGTTTTGAAAACTTCATAAGTCTAATTACTTCAAATTACTTAACTCCACATACGCCGCATTTAAACTTCTGGCAATGCCATCACCTTGCCACTCTGGCGCACCAGGAACTTCCGTGGCCTTCAAAATATCTTCTTTCGATTTTCCTGCCTTTATCTCTCTGCCAACAAAATCAAGTAGCGACTGCAAATAGTTTTTAAAGGCCATAATATCGGCCTTGTTACCTGTAATTTTTTCAGGTTCGCGACTATGTCCAAAAACAAATAATGTATCATTATCAAACTTGTTAACAATTTGGCCTAATACATTTATCCAACTTGCAATATTTGCGCCATAGGCGGTATCAATAAAAGGGTAACGACGGTTAAAAACCAAATCGCCAACGTGAGCAATATTCGCATTTTCAAAATGATAGATGCTATCACCATTGGTATGGCCTGCACCAAAATAATAAGCTGTGATTTTTTCGTTTCCTATTTTTGTATTCCAGCCATCGTTACCAAAGACCACATCAGGCAATAATTGTTTTTCTAAACTGTTTGCTTTTTCTGCCGTTGTTCTTTGGTTTTTTAACGAGTTTTCATGCGCCACCACGTGCTCTACCAAACCTTTAAAAACTATATTTCCCGCAGTGTGGTCGCCATGATGATGGGTGTTTAACAAATATTTAAAAGGCTTACTACCTAGTTTTTTCAACTCATCGATAACGTGCGGGGCCGAATTGGGAAATTGCGAATCAATTACTACAAAACCCTCATTACTATTTAGCCAAGCAATAGTACCGCCTTGTTCGGTAAATACGCCTACATTATTTCGCAAAGGTTTAAATTGGTAAGTCTGCTGATAATTTATACCTGCAAAACTGTTTGATTTATAAATACTAAGGATGGCCATTGCCAATGCCGATTGTTGGATAAACTGTCTACGTTGCATCATAGTAAAAATAAAAAAACCACGACGAGATTTAATGTCGTGGCTTAAATTTAAACAAATTTGATTAAAAACCTGTGCCCGGAGTTGTGCCGGGTTCATGACCATCGCTAAACGGCTCATGTCTACGAGAATATTTTTTGCTAAAATTAGAATTAATAGTTGATGAAGAACTACTTTCTATATTTTCCTCTGTCCTTGTCGGCTTTGTCTCATCAATATCAATCAGGTCGTTCCTAACTTCTTTTTCTCGCTTTTCATTTCTATCTTTATTTTCCATGATCTTTAAGTTCTGGTACAATTATCTAACAATGCACGTTTAAAGTTTGTTTATAACATTGTACATCAATTTTCGGGAAATGAAGAAAGCAATCCTTTTTGGCGCCAGCGGTTTTGTGGGCGGATACTTATTAAATGATTTATTACAGAGCGATATTTATGACGAAGTTACCATTGTAGTGAGGAAACCGTTAAATATTCAGCATCCTAAACTTAAAATGGTTCTTGCCGACTTCCATAGTTTAGCTCAAAACGCAGCGTATTTGGTTGGTGATGATGTTTTTATTGCTTTGGGAACTACTAAAAAGAAAACTCCCGACAAAAAGGAATATTATCAAATAGACCACGATTACCCTGTATTAGCTGCACAATTAACTAAAGCGAATGGCGCTACTTCGGTGATGTTTGTGTCTGCGGTTGGTGCAAATGCCAACTCTTCTATTTTTTATGTAAAAACCAAAGCCGAAGCAGAAAGAGATATCATCGCAATTGATTTTGAGCATACACATATCTTCCGTCCATCTATGATTATGGGCAACAGAGGAGAAAGCAGACCAATGGAAAAGGTATTCATTAGAATATTTTCGGTAGTAAACCTTTTATTGGTAGGAAAACTGAACAAATATAAAGGCATTAAGGCTAAAAACATTGCAAAAACGATGATTAAGGCTGCACAACAACCAGAAGAAAAGGTTAAAATTTACCACTGGCAAGAGATGAAAGATTTGTTAAAATAATTTCCCGATTGCCATAGGGTTGTCAGTCGGTTGATTATTTTTGCTCTTTAATAAAATTTGATATGAGCTATTGCAGTGCTATCCCCAATATGCAGCCCCACGAACGTAGGACCTTACATACTAATTATCACGATAACCATTATGGTTTTCCTATTCATGATGACAATGAGCTTTTTGGCAGATTGATTTTAGAGATAAACCAAGCGGGCTTAAGTTGGGAAACCATCCTAAAAAAAGAATCTGGTTTCAGAAAAGCCTATGCCAACTTCGATATTGAAAAAGTAGCCAATTTTACCGAAACAGATAGGGAACGTTTATTACAAGATACCGGAATTATCCGCAACAAGTTAAAGGTTAATGCGGCAATAGAAAACGCAAAAACCATTCTTCAATTGCAACAAGAGTTTGGCAGTTTTGAAAAATGGCTAGAGTATCATCATCCAAAAACCAAAACAGAGTGGATAAAGCTATTTAAAAAGACCTTTAAATTTACTGGTGGGGAAATTGTAGGCGAGTTTTTAATGAGCATTGGATATTTGCAAGGTGCTCATGATACTTCTTGTCCTGTTCATGTAGAGGTACTGAAAAGCAATCCAAAGTGGAATAGTTAATAAAAAGCCAAAGTTGGCGAAGACGCCAACTTCGGCTTTATAAAAATTAGACTCGTCATTTCGAACGGAGTATAACGAAGTCGAGAAATCTTTAAAAGTGTATATTAATCCAAAGATTTCTCCGCTCGCTTCCGCTCCGGTCGAAATGACGCCCCTCAAACTACCCATTAACCTTAACATACTTTTTAGGATACAACATTGAAAACACATAAACAGTTAACACAGCTAAAGGAAATGAAATTAAAGCTGGGTTTTCTAACTGATGTATGGCGTTTTCAGCACCTAATCCGTATTTGTCCCACATGGTTGGAGAGGTTAAAATAATAGCTAGAGATGCTACAATACCTACTACAATTGAAGCAGAAATACCTGTGGAAGAAGTTTTTTTCCAGAACAGCAAAAACAAGATTGCCGGTAAATTGGCCGATGCCGCGATAGCGAAAGCCCAGCCTACCAAAAACGAAACATTGATGCCCTGAAATGCCATCCCCAATAAAATAGCGAATATACCAACTACTACGGCTGCTATTTTACCTACACTTACCTTATCATGGTCACTTAGGTTTTTCTTCATGTAAACATCTATGAAATCATGTGCAATAGCGCCCGAAGAAGCTACGATTAACCCGGCAACAGTTCCCAATACTGTGGCAAAGGCTACCGCCGAAATGATAGAGAACAATGCGGCACCAAAAGCCTTAGCCAATAATGGTGCTGCCATATTACTAGATTCTACATCCATTACACCGTTTACACCCGCACCAAGCCCTATAAATAAAGTAAGAATATAGAATCCACCGATAGCTGCAATAGCTAAAATAGTAGATTTACGTGCATCACGAGGTGTTTTTACAGTGTAATAACGGATAAGAATATGCGGTAAAGCGGCTGTACCTAGAAATAAAGCCAACATCAACGATACAAAGTCCAGTTTACTCCACAAGCTGGCATCGCTGCCTATTTTATATTTTAAGCCCGGCAACATAAATTTAGCACCGGCAGTAACCTCTGGATAGTAAACAGAAACCTGATCGGTACCATCGGTAATTTTTGTTTGCAAAAAACGCACTACTTCGCTTTCTTTTATGGTAGATAAAAACTTAAATGGTCCAACTGAGCCCGTTTTATCAACTTCTTTACCATTTACTATAATTTTACTTAAATGTCCAACTTGGTAAAATTTCCTCTTGTCTTTGGTTTCTCCATTGTATAATTTCTCACCATCAGCTTTTTGCGTGATAGCTAAGGTTTCTTTAAGTACTTGTTTGCCATTCTCTTCTGTCAAATAAAACCATCTTTCTACTCCATTTTGACTTAATTTAACAAAGGTTTTGTTAGCAACAGCTTGTTGACTTACAACATTCCAATCGTTTACAGAAACAATTTTATCACCCTCTACTTGTGGTGTTAATTCTATAAATGTATGATAGGGATTATCTTTTGTACCCGGAGATAATGATAGTCCGTTTTTAAGAATAAACGCCGTTAATATTAACGATAGCACAATGAGCAAGCCTCCTTTTAAAAATTGCACATATGTGGTTGAGGCCATACCTGCGCTGGCAACTATGGTAATTACAATTGCTCCAACCAGAATTACGCCCATCCAATGTGGCAATCCCAATAAAGGCATTACCAAATCGCCAGCTCCCACCATTTGTGGAATAAGGTAGAATATAGAAATGATTAATGTACTAATTGATGCCGATAGCGTTATTGCTCTAGAATTGAATTTAGCATTTAGGGCATCGGTAAAGGTGTATTTACCTAATCGTTTAAATGGTTCGGCGATTAGGAACAAAGCTACAATCCAACCTGCCAGAAATCCAATAGCATATAAAAACCCATCGAACCCGGCAATGGCAATCATGCCGCAAATACCAAGAAAAGATGCTGCCGATAAATAGTCGCCGGCAAAAGCTATTCCGTTAACAGTCCAGTGAATTTTCCCTCCGGCAGCGTAATATGAAGAAGAACTGCTTTTCTTACGCCCAAAGTAAAAGGATAGCCCAAGTACCAATCCAACGAAAATGAAAAAGAAAATTAATGCAGTAATTGAAATATCATATATCATTTGGCATCACCTTTCTCTAGCTCATCCGCTTTTTCGGCCTCATCTTCATACTTAGTACAGTAATAGTTGTATATAATGCCCATAATAATGGCAAATACAATTAAACCAATGCCATAAACTACGGCTAAATTTAGACCAGAAAATACTGTTGTAGATAGTAGTTCGTACTTAAATACACCAAGTGCAACAAAACCTGCGTAGCAGATTAAGTAAATGAAGAATAATCGTACGCCCAATTTCGACTTTTGCCGTGTTACGATTTCCTTTTCCTCAGTTGTGCTGTTTACATGCATAACTTAAATAGTTCAAAAAGGTTTATATAATTGATTATTTGTTTCTATATTGATAACCAACATAGGTTTTAGATACAATACTAATAAAAAAATATAAGTTTAGTTAATGTTTTAATGATAAATAGCTGGGTTGGTATTTTTTCTCTAAAATATTTGGCTAGCTATCTTTTTATACGCTGAAACAGTATCAGTTGGTTTGGCTTCGAAGGATGAAAATTCGTAAATTAGACCTGATTGCAGCGGAAATACTTTTTGTCTTATTGCTGTCATCCTGAACGCTAGTGAAGGATCTGTAAGTTGAAGCAGTTCAGAAATAGATTCCTCCTAACGTCGGAATGACAGGTAGGCAAACAAAAAGATTGTAGCGAAAAGCAGGACTTGCGGAAACTATTAGCAGGAAACTTGCTCTTCTAAAGAAAAATTATATCAAGCCAAAGCGTTTTGTTTTACTACCATTTTGATTTTTTCTAGCGTATAATCTATTTCTTCTTTGGTGGTATATTTACTAAACGAGAAACGCACCGCAGGGCGATTTGGGTCTGCCTTAATGCCATTTAACACATGCGAACCAATGTTAGAACCCGATGAACAGGCGCTACCGCCAGAAGCACAAATACCGTTGATATCTAAATTGAACAACAACATATCTGCCATATCCATTTCTGGGAAAGATACATTTAAAACTGTATATAAACTTTTATCTGCATCGGTTTCTCCATTGAAAGAAATACCAGGAATTTCGGCAGTTAATTGCGCTTTCATGTAATCTTTTAAGGCTTGTACGTGTTTTTGATGTTCTTGCATTTCGGCATAAGCAATTTCCAATGCTTTGGACAAACCTACAATACCATAAACGTTTTCTGTACCGCCACGCATATTACGTTCTTGCGCTCCTCCGTAAATCATCGGCGGAATTTTGATACTATTATTCACATACAAAAAGCCAACGCCTTTTGGCCCGTGCAATTTGTGTGCAGCACAAACAATAAAATGGGCTTTCAATTTACGTACATCGTGAGTATAATGCCCCATAGTTTGTACGGTATCGGCATGGTAAATTGCATTGTACTTTTCACATAAATCGCCTACTTTTTCCATATCGGTTAAAGTGCCCAACTCATTATTGGCATGCATTAAGGAAACGAAACTACGTTCGTTGTTCTGCAACAATTCTTCTAAATGAGCATAATCAACATTTCCTTTTTCATCAATATTTACAAAACTAAGTTTATCTATGATGCCATCTTTAAGCAACATATCTAGCGTATGTTCTACGGCATGATGCTCAATTTTAGAGGTAATGGCATGTTTAATGCCATAAGCAGCAATACCACAACGGATAGCGGTATTATCAGCCTCTGTACCACCAGAAGTAAAGAAAATTTCGGAAGGCGACGCGTTGAGCAAAGTAGCTACTGTTTTACGTGCTTTCTCTACCAAAGTTCTTACCTCGCGTCCCAGAGCGTGTATAGCAGATGGATTTCCATAGTAATTTTGCATTACATTGGTCATTTCTGCAACTACTGTCGGGTCTAGCGGTGTGGTAGCGGCATTGTCTAAATAAACTCGTTTCATTTTTATATTGTATTAGTTAGTTTTTATTTGGCGTTTAGCGTTGGAAAACGCTTCTCATTTAACGCCAAAATTTAGCTTATTTTCAGTACCTCTTTGATATCGGAGATGATTTTCTGTGCCAAGTTTTCGGCGGTAGTTTCATTTTCTGCCTCACTATAAATACGGATAATCGGCTCGGTGTTTGACCTACGCAAATGTACCCATTCTTTATCAAACTCAATTTTAAGCCCATCTATCGTGCTATTTGGTTGCTTCTGATATTTCTCCTGTACCTTTTCTAGTAAGGCATCTATGTCCATATCAGGTGTTAGGGTAATTTTGTTTTTTGAAATATGATAAGACGGATAGCTTGCTCTTAATACAGAAATGGGCTTTCCAAATTTTGCCAAATGCGACAGGAATAATGCAATGCCAACCAAAGCATCTCTACCATAGTGCGATTCCGGGTAGATGATACCTCCATTGCCCTCACCCCCAATGATGGCATTAGTCGCTTTCATCTGGTTTACCACGTTTACCTCTCCTACCGCAGCCGCATTATATTGCGTTCCTGCTTTTTCGGTAACATCTCTCAACGCTCTTGTAGAAGAAAGGTTAGAAACCGTATTGCCCGGTGTATTTTTCAATACGTAATCGGCAACGGCAACTAAAGTATATTCTTCCCCGAACATGGTACCGTCCTCGTTTACAAAGCAAAGCCTGTCTACATCGGGGTCTACGACAATACCTAAATCGGCATTATTTTGCTGTACCACTTTGGCAATTTCGGTTAAGTTCTCTGGCAGTGGTTCTGGATTATGTGGAAACTGACCATTTGGCTCGCAATAAAGTTCATAAACAGTTTCAACACCTAGGGCTTTTAACAATGGTGGCAAAAATATTCCTCCCGTTGAGTTTACACAGTCGATAGCTACTTTAAAGTTGGCTTTTTTAATTGCTTCAACATCTACCAATGGGAGTGCTAAAATTGCATCAATGTGTTTTTGGATATAGCTATCATCTTTTTTCACTTGTCCAAGATGGTCTACTTCGGCAAAACTGAAATCAGAATTCTCGGCAATTTCCAATACTTCTTTACCATCGGCATCATTAATAAATTCACCTTTGGCATTTAAAAGTTTTAAAGCATTCCATTGTTTGGGGTTATGGCTAGCCGTTAGGATAATCCCCCCTGCTGCTTTTTCTAAGGGAACTGCAATTTCAACCGTTGGCGTGGTAGACAAACCAAGGTCAATTACTTCGATTCCCAAACCTTGTAAAGTACCAATTACAAGATTGTTTACCATTTCGCCCGAAATACGGGCATCGCGGCCAATTACAATTCTTTTATTATCTGCTTTGCCGATTACCCACGAGCCAAAAGCAGCAGTAAATTTTACAACATCAATTGGGGTTAAACCATCGCCAGCCTTGCCGCCAATAGTACCCCTAATACCAGAGATAGATTTTATTAAAGTCAAGTTGATTATTTTTTGGTCAAAATTAAGAATTTCAGTTCACAGTTTCTGGTTTTCAGTTGGTAGTTTTTAGATTACAGCACAACGGCAGTCCAAAACTTTACGCTCTATGCCTTAAACCTCACTCCTTAAATTTATAAACCTTATATTTGCGAAAATATTTTAGAGTTTATATTAATGCAACGCAAATGGTTTCAATACTGGTTTAATTCGCCATATTATCACGTTTTATATGGTAATCGGAATGATGAGGAAGCTGAACTGCTGATTGATAATATATTGGCACATCTGAAACCAAAAACTGATAGCAAAATTATTGACATTGCCTGCGGCAGAGGCAGACACGCAATATATTTGAACAAAAAGGGCTACGATGTTACAGGCATAGACCTATCGGAGCAGAATATTAGATATGCACAACAATTTGAGCAAAAGAACTTGCATTTTTATGTGCATGACATGCGCAAGTTGTCTTACATCAACTATTTCGATATTGCGTTAAATCTTTTTACCAGTTTTGGCTATTTCGACACTGAAAAAGATCATGTGAATGCCCTAAAAGCATTTAGAAAAGGATTAAAGACCGATGGGACTTTTGTAATCGACTATTTTAATACGCAAAAAATCATCAAGAACCTTACACATCAAGAAATAAAAACAATTGATGGTATAGAATTTCATTTGACAAAATTTGTGTCGGAGGGAAAAATCATCAAACATATCAATTTTGAGCATAGACTAAAGGATTATGCTTTTGAAGAACGCGTACAGGCTTTTCTTTTAAGTGATTTCGAAAACATGTTAGATAAAAGTGGCCTGCATATAGTTGAGAAATTTGGCAATTACCATCTGGAAGAATTTGATGAACTTAAATCGGACCGCTTAATTTTGATTTGTAAAAAAGCATGATACAAGAGCTCTTACAATTTGATACCGAACTATTCTTAAAAATACATCGGGGACTAAGCAACGACTTTTTTGATTGGATTATGCCTTTATTGCGCAACCGCTTCTTTTGGTCGCCACTTTATTTATTTATCGTTATTTTTTGTATCAGGCAATATAAAAAAGCAGGGTTATACATTATTGGTGGAGTGCTTTTAACTTTTGCACTGGGCGATATGGTCTCATCGAGAATTATAAAACCTAACATAGCAAGGCTAAGACCATGTAATGAAGTACGTTTAGCCGACCAGATTATCCATCGTGTACCATGTGGCAGTGGAAAAAGTTTTCCATCATCACATGCTACCAACCATTTTGGTATTGCCGTGTTTTTAATTGGTGTTTTCTATCAAAAATGGAAGGCTATTTTACCAATTGGCATTTTATGGGCGGCATTAATCAGCTTTGCACAGGTTTATGTTGGTGTACATTATCCCATAGATATTTTTTGTGGTGCTTTATTAGGTACAATTTTAGGTTTGTTAACCACATTTATTTACAGCAAAATTAAACCTGCTAGCTAAATGGAAATTTGGAAATTTTCGATTCTATTTTTCTCTGCCTTTTTAGGTGGATTAGCTATTTTTTTGGTTAAAAATGATAAATCGCAGCTTTTAAAGTTGATCTTATCTTTTAGTGGCGCATACCTCTTTGCAATAACTGTTTTACACCTCATTCCCGATGCATATAGCGGAACCGATGGATACGAAATTGGCATTTATATCCTCATTGGATTTTTGCTGCAAATTTTTCTGGAACAGTTTTCTGAAGGTGTAGAACATGGGCATATCCACAGGCATCATCATAGTCATGCGTTTCCCTACGGCATTATGATTAGTTTGTGCCTACATGCTTTTTTAGAAGGAATGCCCTTGGCAAAAGACCATCACAATGAGTTCATTTTTGGTATAGCTCTGCACCATATTCCTGCTGCTTTTGCATTGGCTAGTATATTATTGCAAAATCATATCAAAAAAGGTTCTATTATATTTTACCTTATTTTATTTGCCATTATGGCACCTTTGGGCTATTGGGTAAGTTTGGGATTAAGTAACGGCACAATAGGCGGAGTTGAAGCTTATTTCAATAAGATTATGGGCATTGTAATCGGTATATTTTTACATATTTCAACAACTATCTTATTCGAATCAAGTGCCGACCATAAAATTAACAAACGTAAAATGATTGCCGTACTATTAGGTATTGGCATTGCACTGGCAGGATTTTATACAGGACATTAAATTTCACAATTGTGGTTCCTATAGTTATTGGAAGATAAAAGAAACTGGATAAAATTCCGTATACACTAAGTACGAAGCAACGAAAGCAATAAAAAAGCCTTGTACAAAAAATACAAGACTTTCTATATTATATTTAGCATGAAACTATATGCCTAACAATAATCTTGCAGGGTCTTCCAATAACTGTTTTACGCGTACCAAGAAACCAACCGACTCGCGTCCATCGATAATTCTATGGTCGTAAGATAAAGCAATGTACATCATCGGACGGATTACCACTTCCTTATTCTCTGCAATTGGACGCTCAACAATGTTGTGCATACCCAAAATAGCCGATTGAGGTGCATTGATAATCGGTGTTGACATCATTGAACCAAAAACACCACCGTTGGTAATGGTAAACGTACCACCGGTCATTTCTTCGATAGTCAATTTGCTATCTCTAGCTTTGGTAGCCAATTCAATTACCGTTTTCTCGATTTGCGCCAAACTCATGCTCTCTGCATTTCTAATAATTGGCACTACTAATCCTTTAGGAGCAGATACCGCAATAGACACATCTACAAAATCATTATAAACAAGCTCTTCGCCTTCGATACGAGCATTTACGGCCGGAAAATCTTTTAACGCCTCGCAAACCGCTTTGGTAAAAAAGCTCATAAAGCCCAAACCTACACCGTATTTTTCTTTAAATTGGTCTTTATATTTAGCACGTAAATCCATAATTGGCTTCATATTAACCTCGTTAAAAGTAGTTAACATGGCTGTTTCGTTTTTAACAGTAACCAAACGTTTAGCCACAGTTTTGCGCAATGGCGACATTTTTTCCCTACGCTCATTTCTAGCACCAGCAACAACTGGAGCTGCTGCAGCCTTAGGAGCTTCTGCCTTAGTTGCAGGTTTTCCTGCCTGAGCATTAGTTGCATCTTCTTTGGTAATTCTACCATCAACGCCAGTACCTTTTACACTACCTGCATCAACACCTTTTTCTGCCAATATTTTAGCCGCAGCCGGTGATGGCGTTCCCGAAGCATAGCTATCTTTAGATTCTTTTTCTGCAACTGGAGCCGCAGTTTTTTCTGCCGCCGGAGCTTCGGCTTTGGGGGCTTCTTCTTTTGCTTTAGCAGGGGCAGCACCGCCTTCTTCAATAGTACAAACCACTGCACCAATTTCTAGCGTATCACCTTCGCTAGCTACTGTTTTTAAAGTTCCTGATTGTTCTGCGGTAAGTTCGAAAGTTGCCTTGTCTGATTCTAGCTCGGCAATAATTTCATCCATCTCTACAAAATCACCATCGTTTTTAACCCAACGAGATAATACTACCTCGGTAATCGACTCGCCTACTGGCGGAACTTTGATTTCTAAACTCATATTAATTTATATGTTTTGTTTGGCGTTTGGCGATAGGCGTCGAGTAGTTAACGCTCCATGCTAATCGCTTAACGCTAGTCTTAATTTACTGTTTCTTAATCTGCGTTTACTTTTGATGCTCTTTTCACCGTTTTCTTAACTGTTTCTTTAGCCTCGTTAGCCGAAATTTCGAAAGTTTTGGCAATAATGTAAGCCTGCTGATTGCTGTGTTGCTTAGCATAACCGGTTGCAGGGCTGCTGCTTTCTTTTCTCGAAATTACATCAATTCCGTTCAACGCTGTTTTTCTCAATCTACGCAACAAATATGGCCATGCCCCTTGGTTCTCTGGTTCTTCTTGTACCCAGAATATCTCATTAGCATTTTTATAACGTTTGTAAACAGCTTCCATTTGCTCCACAGGCGTTGGGTACAACTGCTCTACACGAACTAAAGCCACTTCCTTACTGTTGTTGGTCTTTTGTGCATCCAACAAATCGTAATATACTTTGCCCGAACAGAAAATAACACGTTTTACATCCGCAGGTTTCACATTTGCATCATCAATCACCTCTTTAAAACCACCAACTATAAAATCTTCTAACGGGCTTACGCAAAGCGGATAACGCAACAAACTTTTAGGACTAAAATTAACCAAAGGCTTGCGGAAATCGCGTTTAAACTGACGGCGTAAAGCATGGAAGAAATTTGCAGGAGTGGTGCAGTTGGTTACCTGCATATTGTACTCTGCACATAGTTCTAAGAAACGCTCTATACGTGCCGAAGAGTGCTCCGGCCCTTGTCCTTCGTATCCGTGAGGCAATAACATCACCAAGCCATTTGCCCGTTGCCATTTGGTTTCGGCACTTGCAATGTATTGGTCTATAACAATTTGCGCTCCATTAAAGAAATCACCAAATTGTGCTTCCCAAATGGTTAAGGCATTAGGATTTGCCATTGCATAGCCATATTCGAAACCTAAAACACCATATTCTGACAGGTGTGAGTTATAGATATCAAATATTGCCTGTTGCTCTGAAATGTTTAATAGTGGTGTATATTCTTCTTCCGAATCTTCTAACGTTAATACCGCATGGCGATGCGAAAAAGTACCACGTTTTACATCCTGTCCACTTAAACGAACTCTTTTTCCCTCGGCCAACAAAGTACCATAAGCCAATAGCTCGCCCATTGCCCAGTCAAAAACATGGGTTTCGGTAGCCATTTTAAACCGTTCTTCAAATAATTTTTCTATTTTCTTAAAGAACTTTTTATCCTTTGGTAAAGTGGTAATTCTTTTTGCCACTTCTAACAAAGTATTCTTTTTAACGCCAGTTTCCGGAGAAGTTTCAAAATCTTTAGCTGTTGCTAAACGCATATCGGCCCAAGCACCACCAAATTTCACTTCAGATAAAGCCGCATTATATTCTTTAGCTTCATTTAGGCAATTTTGAAGGTGCGCTTTAAACTCTTTCTCCATATCCTTGGCCGCAGCTTCCTCTAGTTTGCCTTCTTTTATCAATTGAGCAACATAGATTTTTAAAGGATTTGCGTGTTTCTCGATAGCTTTATATAACAATGGCTGAGTGAATTTAGGTTCATCCGACTCGTTATGGCCAAATCTGCGGTAGCAAAGGATATCAATAAACACATCGTTTCTGTATTTTTGACGATATTCCATCGCTAAATTAATGGCATATACCAATGCTTCAGCATCATCGCCATTTACGTGAAAAACAGGTGATAATGTTACTTTAGCAATATCTGTACAATAAGTACTAGAACGTGCATCTTTATAGTTGGTAGTAAAACCGATTTGGTTATTGATGACCAAGTGGATGGTACCACCTGTTTTGTAACCATCTAAACCGGCCATTTGAATAACCTCATAAACAATACCTTGCCCTGCTACAGAAGCATCACCATGTATTAATATTGGGGCTAAACGGCCATTATCGCCACCGTATTTAAAATCAATTTTTGAACGGCCCATGCCCTCTACAATGGCATCAACAGTTTCTAAGTGCGATGGATTTGGACAAAGGCTTAAGTGTACATTTTTACCTTTATTTGTAGTTACATCGGTTGAGTAACCCAAGTGATATTTTACGTCGCCACCAAAAGGAGTTTCCAGATTGTAGCTTCTTCCCTCGAACTCGGTAAAAATATCTTTATAGCTTTTTTGCATGATATTGGCCAACACGTTCAAACGGCCGCGGTGTGCCATACCCAACACAAATTCTTCGATACCTAAATCTGCACCTTTTTCTATTACCGAATCTAATGCCGGAATTAAAGCCTCTGCTCCTTCTAAAGAGAAACGCTTTTGTCCCAAAAATTTAGTTCCTAAAAAGTTTTCGAAAACTACTGCTTCGTTCAACTTTTTAACTACCCTCATCTTTTCATCGTTAGAAAGTTTGGGGGTATTACGCTCACCTTCCATTTTACCCTCTAACCATTGTAAAACTTCTGGTGTACGCAGGTATTTGTATTCTACCCCTATTGAGCCACAATAAGTTTGCTCTAGAAAAACAATAATATCTTTCAGTTTTGCAGGTCCGATGCCCAATTCAACACCAGAGTTAAAAACAGTTTCTAAATCGGCAGCACTTAACCCAAAATTTTCGATGTTTAGGGTAGGAAGGTGTTTGCGTCTTTCTCTAACGGGATTGGTTTTGGTAAACAAATGGCCACGCTGACGGTAGCCATTAATAAGGTTTAAAACATTAATTTCTTTTAGAAAATGCTCCGGAGCTTCTTCGCCCGCCATATTCGAGGCTTCTGCGCCTCTGCCAAAATCAAAACCTTCAAAAAATTTCTGCCATCCAAACTCTACGGAACTAGGGTCTTCTTTGTAACTCTGATATAGGAATTCAACATATTCGGCATTAGCACCGCTAAGATAAGATAGATTATCCATTGATATTTTTAACTATTACGATAAGTATTGCAAAATTAGGATTTTACCTTTAGAAAAGGCAATAAAATCACATTTAAATAATTTTAAAAAATACAGCTAAATTATAGACGCTTTTTTAAGCTCGAACGACCTGTGCGAATGCATCTTTTGGGTCTAAAAATTTTAATAGCTTCTCAAAATCGAAGCTATTCGACAGTTTTTGGTCGTTACCAACACCCGCAATAGTTGCCCAATTGCCCCAATTACTTGCAGGGCAATAATCTATCAATTGCTCCTCGAAATAGGCTGCTCCGAGAACCCAATTTATTTCTAGTTCTTTTACTAAATAAGTGGCTACCAATTGTCTTGCTACCTGGTTAATGTAACCAGTTGTATTTAGTTCGTGCATACAGGCATCAACCAATGGTTGTCCGGTTTGCCCATCTTTCCAATTTTGCAAAGCCTCGTTATTTTCCAATTGCAAAGGCAGACCGTCTTTTTTAAAGCCTTGAGGTTTAAAGAATGTATTTCCATACTTTTTAAACATGAAACGGTAATAATCCCGCCAAAGTAGGCCCAATACAATTTGATGGAAGTACGGTTTTATACCGTAATTGGCTTCGGCCTCTCTCATTTTCCAATAAACTTCCCTAGGCGATAAACATCCAAGTGCCAACCAAGCAGAAAGTTTAGAAACAATTTCGTGTTTTTTTAAGGTGGCATTTGCCAATGCTATTTCCTCACCCTCGTGCAGGTAATCGTGCAAATGGGCAAGGGCTTCTTTTTCCCCTCCTCTAAATCCACTGTCTATTTTAAGCATCGACGCAGTTTCATCTTGCAGCAGTTGGCCAATTTCTGGAATTTCACCCCAGCTCTCCAACGACACAAAATTTATTGCTTGGGGCGTGGTAAAGCATGGCTTTACAATGGCATCTCGTTCTGTTTTTTTCTTAAACTGCGTAAAAACATCCGGAATATCTTTAATAGGGAAAGGTAAATCTTCCTTATTGTAAAGCGTATGGCCGATGAAATGTTTTAGATTTATCCTTAGTTTCCATAGCGCATCTTCTACCTTTACACTAATTGCAGTTTCTTCGCTGGCAACTTCTCTATGGTGATAAACCTCCGAAATATCATGTTTGGCAACCAGTTCAGGTAAAATGTCTTCTGGACTGCCTTTTAAAACCACTAAATTACCGCCTAAATCTTGTAAAGATTCGCGTAAAGATGTAACGCTCTCGATTAAGAATTTAGTTCTGGCAGCACCTGTTTTAAAAGTATGATAATGGGTTTTTTCGAAATGGCGAGGATCGAAAATATAAACGGGAAGTATTTCATCGGCTTTGGAAATAGCCTCTACCAGCATCTCATTATCGTGCAAGCGAAGGTCATTTCTAAACCAAACCAAAATCTTTTTGCCCATATCCGTAGCCATTCTATTTAGGAGTTGCAAGTTGCGAAAAATTAGCCCAAAAACATAAATGACGTATTATTTTTACATATTTATAACAGATTAATACATTGAAAGTATCGGGTTTTTATAGCTATATTTAAACACTTATAAATGATTACCAACGGATAGGTTGTGTATCTTTGTGGTTAGCTGTATATTTTAAAACAGATAATTAATGGCAGAATTACCAATATATAAAACTCTTGAACAAAAACGAAATTTCTTCAGCAACGGACAGAAAGAAAGCTTTGTAATTGACACCAAATCTGCTCTTGACAAATGGTTTAGCGATGTTCAAGACGAAGAAAAACAAGAATCTGAAATTGATGCAACCGCTTGGATTTATAGAGGAATGACAGAAGCCAAATACAAACTTTTGACTTCGTCTCAACGTCTTTGGATTTCAAACGAAATGCAACAATGGGCGAACAAAAGCTACATTGATTTCATTAGTGATTTGGTTGACAAAGCAAACGGAAATGCACTTATAAAAAAGGTTTTCGAATTTTATAATTACTCAAGGAGCGACCGAGAATTTCCAATTCTAAGCTTACTACAACACTATGGCTCACCAACACCTTTAATGGATTGGACATATAACAATAATGTTGCCTTTTTCTTTGCAACAGACGGGCTAAAAAAGAAAGAAAAATCAAGAGAAAATATTGACGACTACTTTTCTATTTATCGCATTAACAAAAGACAATACAAAAGAGAGCTACTAAATATCATTGATTTTATACCAAAAGAACTCTACCCAGACATAAAATCTTTTAATGATTTTGGTGATAATAATGGCAACCCAAAATCAAATGGTATTTTCTATATTTCTGACTTTGAACGAAAAGGAGAATCCATAGGAGCGACAAGGCCTTTTGGAAATTTAATGATACGAACGAAAAAACCATTAACTTCAATTTATAATCAAAACATCATTCCACAAGAAAGGCTTTTTATTTTCAATCCATTTAGCCAAAAGACACTTGAAGACATTTTTAATACAGACCTAAACAAAGACGGTTGGAATTTAGCATTGACTCCATTTGACTGTTTCAACATTCACAAAGACATTGCAGAATATCTCAGACGAAAGATTGATGTTCGTTTCAAAATCAATAAAGGTTTCATCTACCCTAATCTTAATGACGAAGCAAGAAAAATTAAAGAAACGACATTGAACGGACTGATATAAAAAGAAAAACTACTAGCAACAAGTGTTTGGCTTAATGACGAGCAAAGCAGTTAATTGAACATTCTACTTCATGGAATATCGGTAGTGAAAAACTACAAAATATGTCACCACTCCAAACTATTAAACAACATAAACAAAACGTAAAATAGTCAATTACAGAATAAACATGAAAAAATTAACAAAATTATTTATAGTACCATTTTTGATATTAATAGTGCTCGGCTGTTCAAATCAAAAAGTTGAGAATGATTGGACAAAAGACAATTTAAAAGGGAAAGTTTCATCCTATACAGAGTTTTCATACGAAGCTGAGGAACGTTTTGGAAACATAGAAAAAGGGAATCGCGATAGAGGTGATATTAGAGTTAAATATAACGAAAATGGGAATCTAATTGAAAAGGACGACTACAATTTAGGTGGCAGTTTAGACAGAAAGGAGACTTATAATTATGACGAAAAAGGGAATCTGATTGAAAAGTACTGGTACAATTCAGACGGCAGCTTAGACAGAAAGGAGACTTATAATTATGACGAAAAGGGAAACCAGATTGAAAGATACTGGTACAATTCAGACGGCAGCTTAGACAGAAAGGCAACTTATAAGTACGACGAAAAGGGAAAGCGGATTGAAATTAACTGGTACAATCCAGACGGCAGTTTAGACAGAAAGGCGACTTACAACTACGACGAAAAGGGAAAGCAGATTGAAGAGAACAGATATTATTCAGACGGCAGTTTAGTCGAAAAGGAAACTTATAAATATGACGAAAAAGGGAATCTGATTGAAAAGTACTGGTACAATTCAAATGGCAGCTTAGACGGAAAGGAAACTTATAAATATGACAAAAAGGGAAAGAAGGTTAAAATGAGCCAATACAATTCAAATGGCAGCTTAGACGGAAAGGGAACTTATAAATATAACGAAAAGGGAAATCAGATTGAGTATAACTGGTATAATTCAGACGGCAACTTAAGTAGAAAGGAAACTCATAAATATGACTATGATAAACAAGGTAATTGGATAAAAAAATTGTATTTAAAAAATGAAATTCCCCAATTTGTTTTGGAGCGAGAATATGAGTACTATAATTAATATGTTGCTTAGCAAACACCCTATCTACACACTCACCAAATCCATGTAAATATCAACCATCCGCTTTGCGTTTGTATTAATTTCATAATGTTTTTCTGCTGTTTTTCGAGCATTTTTCCCTATTTCTTGCCATTTATTGGGCTGGGTAATACACTTTAAAATAGAACGATAAAACTCATCTGCGGTATCGGCAATAAGGATGTCTTTACCGTGTTTGTAGTCGATGCCTTCTGCCGCCATAGTAGTAGCAATGATACATTTCTGCATTACCATTCCTTCTATAATTTTAACCCTCATGCCACTTCCAGAAAGCAGAGGAACAATCATAATGGCCTTACTGTTCATAAAATCTACCGCATCAAACACCTCTCCTTCTACAATCAGATTATCTGAATCGTACTCGAAAAACTGCCTTGGCATACTTTTACCCGCAATATAAAAGCGCAGTTCGCCGCTTAGTTCTTCAATATCTGGCCAAATTTCGTCCAAAAACCATTCTAAGCCTTCTTTGTTCGGCCGCCAATCCATCGCTCCCAAATGAAACAATGTCGGAAAGCTTGTTTTACTGGTATCTATTTTATATTTTTCGAAATCTAGCGCAACCGGAAAAACATCTAATTTGGTCTCACAGCCCATTAACAACAACTTTTGCCTATCGGGATTGCTAAAAGCAAATACCTGATGAAAACGGTTAATCTGTTCTGTTTCGTAAGCCTTTAGCCTGCGTGATAAAAATTCCAGATAAGTTCTACGTGGCGTAAAACGCTCTCTCAAGGCCAAACGCTCCCAAACGTTATGTTCCACATTATGCGCCCTATATATCAACTTTGCTTTGCTATGGGCCTTTACCGTATCTAAATAAGGTACTACAAAAAGTCCCTCTAACTGTACAATATCAAATTCCTGCTCACGAAGCACATTTTCCAATACCTTCTCTGCATCGCTATCGTAATATCTTGAAACGTTGTACGATTGATTGGAGAAAATATTAATAAAGGCATCCCATATATTTACTTCTACATCTACCGTAAACGAGTGGAAGCCGATTTTTTCAAACACCGGATCGTAAATATCGTCTACATCTATGTACTGTTTGGAATTGTTAAGGCTGAACAAAGTAACCTCTATGCCAAGGCTTAGCAAGCCCCTGATAGTATTGTAAACTACTATCGGATAACCGCTGTTTGGCGGAAAGGGAACTCTATGGCTTAGCAGAAGTACTTTCAAATTAAAATTCTATAATGAGCTGCGGATTACTTACATTAAATGTTTTTCGGTGGTAGGGAGATGGGCCTATGCTTATCACCGCATTACGATGCGCAATTGTTGGATAACCTTTATTCTGTTTCCATTGGTATTGCGGATAATCTAAATCTAAAGCCGCCATATACTCATCCCTATGGGTTTTGGCCAAGATAGAAGCCGCCGCAATGTTCAGGTACTTTCCATCGCCTTTTACAATACAAGAATGTTTGATGTTTTGATAGGCTTTAAACCTGTTGCCATCTATTACCAAATATTCTGGACGCAACAGCAGTTGGTCTAACGCACGATGCATGGCCAAAAACGAAGCGTTAAGGATGTTTATTCTATCTATTTCTTCGTGGTCTACCATAGCAACTGCCCAAGCTAAGGCTTCTTTTTCTATGATTGGGCGCAGTTCGTCCCGTTGTTTGTGCGTTAACTGTTTCGAATCCGTCAACCCTTTCAGATAAAAATCTCTTGGCAGGATAACCGCTGCCGCTACCACAGGCCCGGCCAAACAACCACGACCGGCTTCGTCGCAACCGGCTTCAATTAATTCTATTTGATAACAGTTTAACAGCATTTTACAAATTTAGCACTTATATAGATTTAGCGGTGAGTTTTTAATATTTAACTTAGAATAATGATGAATGTTATTTTTTAGTTTCTAAATTTTCGAAAAGCAATTGCAGAATTTACAACAAATGTTAGTCCCGTGTTTCGTTGCAAGTCCGCACGCTCCGCCAACTGGCGTATCGCTTGCGGGCTTTACACTGCACCCGGGTTTATTGAGGTTGCGACCGTGCTTTTAAACCAAGCCAAGAACAAATGACAGTGCAAATTAAACCCGATTAAAGCGAACATGAGCGAGAGCGAGAACGTTAGTGTTAGCGTAGCGAATAAAGCGGAAAGCCCCAAAGGGGTTCCTGTGGAACGGGACTAGCGTAGCCTATCAGCACTATTGGTGCTTTCCAAAAATAAAAATTCTAAACACTTGTATTTTGTCCTTTTACATCAAAGGCATCGCGAAGCCCGATTGCAATGAGGTTAAAAGCGTAAACGGTAAGCATAATGGCCAAGCCCGGCAATACGGCCAAATAAGCAGCATCCATAATGATGTAGCCGTAGTGCTCCTTAATCATTGTGCCCCAACTTGGCATTGGCGGTTGCGCACCGAAGCCCAAAAAGCTCAAACCTGTTTCGAGCAAAATGGCTGAAGCGAAGTTGGCAGAAGCTACTACCAAAATTGGTCCGGCAATGTTAGGTAAGATGTGTCTAATAATGGTTCTGCTGTTCGAAAAGCCTAGTGCTTTTGCGGCTTCCACAAATTCTACTTGTTTTAAAGCCATTACCTGTCCACGAACCAAACGGGCAACATCTACCCATGTAGACAAGCCAACAGCAATAAAAATTTGCCAAAAGCCTTTGCCCAAAGCAAATGAAATGGCGATAACCAAAAGCAACGATGGCAAAGACCATATCACATTCATAAACCAACTGATGGCCGCATCTATCTTTCCGCCGAAATAACCTGCAATAGCGCCCAAACCTACACCAATAAGCATAGAAATGAGTACGGCCATTAATCCAACAGAAAGGGAAACTCTAACGCCAAGAATTAAACGGCTCAGCAAATCTCTGCCGTACATGTCTGTACCGAGATAAAAGGTTTGCTCGTAAATATTTTTACCAGAAACTAAGGGATAAGCCTCTTCTTCGGCTTGTTCATCATCGCCAATATATTCTTTAGCGAGCACTTTATTACCTACCACACGGTACGATGTAATTGGAATACTCTTAAAATCTGCTTCTTGGCCATAAAGCATCTTTTCGAAAACACCCACTTTTTTAATACCCTCGTTTCGGCTTACAATTAAAAATTGAAATGTCCTGCCCGGCTTTTTATTGCTAAGTTGCAAATGCATGGCGTTGGCGTAAGGTGTTTGGTCGGGCGTAATCAAGTAGCCCAAAACACCAACTATCACCATTAAAATGATAAAGATAAGGCCAATTAAAGCGAGCGTATTACGTTTAAACTTCTTCCAAACCTTAGCAGATTGTGTTGTGTTTGCCATCTTATTTTACCATTCGGCCTTTCCAATTGTATTTGCCCGAGTTTCCGGCAATGCCAATATAAATAAAGTAGATGACATGTAAAACATTTAGAATGGGCAACCACCAGAGCAACGCTTTTCTTTTGAAAAAGCCCATCATGTTGTTAAGGAAAATAAATTCCACCAACAATTTGGCAGCCAACTGAAAAATTAAAAATGGCAAAGAGCTTAGCGGGAAAAAGATAGCAAGCAAAGCATTTACCACAATGCTAATGTTAAACAGCCAGATGCTCACGCCCAAAATAATTACAGATTTATCTTTATAACGGGTACTTTTCGATGCCCAGCGCCTGCGTTGCTGTATAAATTCATCCAAAGTTGATTTGGCATGGGTATAAACTACGGCGGCTGCATTTTTAAGGAAACCAATTTTATCACCGTAAATGGCAGCCATTTTATGTAGCAGCAGTTCGTCGTCGCCACTGGCTAAATCATCAATTCCTTTAAAACCGCCGACCTCAAAAAAGGCCTTTTTTTCATAAGCCAGGTTAGCACCATTACAAGTACTTGGGTTTTTGTTGCCAATAGTTGATGCCCCCAAACCAATAAGATACGCAAACTCCAATGATTGCAGTTCTTCAAAAAAACTCTTTTCTTCAAAATAAGCCACAGGCGATGAAATCATCTTACAGCCGGTAGTTTCGTAATAATCTACAATAGTAGCTAGCCAATCTGTTCCCATGCGGCAATCGGCATCGGTGGTTATAATTAAATCACCTTTGGCCTCTCCTATGGCGGTTTGAATAGCCATTTTTTTGTAGGAATTTAAGGGTTTATCCTCGTTAAGCTGTATCAGCTTAACACCATTGTAAGATTTTACTATTTCGGCAGTGCTGTCCGTAGAATGGTCATCAATGATGATGAGTTCAAAAAGTTCTCTAGGGTAATTCTGGGCCAATACATCATCTATCGTTTTTGCAATTTTATCTTCTTCGTTACGGGCCGCTATAATGATAGAAACAAAGGTTGAGGGCTGTTTTTTGCTCTTTTTATACGGTTTTATCTTAACCCAACCTACAATGAATGTAATTACTACAAACACATAGATGAGGGTTAAAAATGCGGAGAAGTAATTAATCGCGTCGAGTATTTCCAAAGAAGTTGAGTTTAAATACGAAATAAGAACCTAAGATAGCAGGAATTATGATATTAATAAGCCAAATACTTGCAATACATGCTACCACCGCAGTATTTTGGTTAGTTATGTATTTGAAAAAAAATAAGGCTGTAACGCTTCTAATACCAATATCCAACAAATCTAAAGATGGCAATGTTGACTGTACAAAAAATAAAATTGGAACTAGCATTAGAATATCCGTTGTTTTTAAGTCTGGAATTAACCATAAAAACATGATGAGGTATTGTGTGGTAAAAACCGTATATCTGGCTAAACAGAATAATAGTATCTTTAGGAGTTCCTTCTTTTCATATCGAGCTAAAACCGAATAAAATTTCTCATACTTACGGGTAAATTTCATCGACAACAGCAAACCGTTAAGCCATTTGATATTGAAATAAAAGATGATAAAAAACAGAGCAAAAACGAATGCCAATCCACAAATGGCAGCCTGAAAAATAGGTTCTAACAGAATAAACCGATGAACAAAAATACAAACCGTAATAGCACCAAATACGTTAGTGAGCACTAATTGACCAATATTGCCCACTGTCATGGCGACTATGCCGATAATCCGTCTTTTTGGAGAAAGAAAAAATACCCGACCGCCGTACTCACCCAATCTATTTGGCGTAAAAACAGCCCAAGTTAAACCACAAAACACCGATTCTATTGCCCGCCATAAGCTAATTTGCTCTACCCTTTCAATTAGTTGTTTCCACTTTACAGCTTCTAATCCCCAGTTAACAAGCATAAGAATAAAAACACTTCCAAGCGCTAGCCAAATCTGCTGATTTGGGATATCTTTTAATAATGTTATAAAATTTTTAAGGTCGTTGTGATGAGTTAGTTTTCTGTAAATGAACCAAAAGGCAAAAGCAACTATGGCTATTTTTATAAGGTTGGCGAATATTTTTTTATAAGTCGATGTCAAAGTTTTGCTTTTTGTATGTGCAAATATGCTTAATATTGTTGTTATGTTGGTTGAAAAAAAGGAACGTGTTATTTTAGGTGTAGACCCTGGAACAGCTATTATGGGCTATGGAGTGATTTTGGAAAAAGGTAACAAAATGGAATTGCTGAGCCTTGGCGTAGTGCGTATGGACCATCTAGACGACCATTTCCTGAAACTGCAACGCATCTTTGAAAAAACCATTGGATTAATAGATAGCTACAAACCAGATGCTTTAGCGATTGAAGCTCCATTTTATGGAAAAAATGTACAGGTAATGCTCAAATTGGGCAGAGCGCAAGGCATTGCAATGGCGGCTGCTTTATCGAAAAATATTCCTGTAACGGAGTATGCCCCAAGAAAAATAAAACAATCTATTACCGGAAAAGGCACTGCCAGTAAAGAACAAGTAGCTGCTATGTTGCAACGTTTATTAAACTTCAACGAAACTCCCGAATTTTTGGATGCTACCGATGGCTTGGCGGTTGCTGTTTGTCATTCTTTTCAAAAAATTACCACCAATGGTGGCGAAAGCAAAACCTACTCGGGCTGGGAGGCCTTTGTAAATGATAATAAGAAGAGGGTTAAATAGAGAACCTCATTATATACCAGTAATTTACAACTAAATATTAAATTTGGCTGATGTAGCTTTTATAATAAAAATGGAATTAACAGAGAAACTTTTAACAGAACTTCAAAGACGACTAAAAATCGGCAATCGTAGAGGCGTTCATTTAAACGCTATTCCTGCAAACTCTCGTTATAAGTTTGACTTAAACCGACTTTCTCATATTGACAAAAATCTACCTGATAACTTCATTAAAGCGTTACTTTCAGAACAACCGCTAAAATTCCGAATTAGTTGGAAAGATAATGTTCCCGACCTTAACTCATTGTTTGAAGAAGAACAAACACAATTAATCCGAATTACAAAAGCGTTTGAAAACCTCATCAACCAAACCGAAGCGATTGAATCCGAAAAAGGCATAAACACTTTTGGATTTGGTTTCCCGATTTTAGCAAGACGAGATAAAGCAGACAACAAGTTGACCATTGCACCTGTTTTGATTTGGAGTTTGAGAATCAAACGGACAAAAGAATTTAATACTTGGGAAATTCAGCGAAACGAGGACGACCCAATTTATATAAACGAAGTTTTAATCAATCATTTACAAAGCGACTCAAATGTTGAAATAGAACAAATACCAAGCGAAATGCTTGATGATGGACTAATTCAAAAAGATGAATTAATTGAGATTTGCACCAAACTTATACAAACAGTAAACACAACTTCGCCTGACGATTTAGAAGAAACTCTTAGAAAAAAATTAGATAAGGTTGTTTCAATCGGAGATAAAGCACATTACGAGAAACTACCTTTGAACTCTACCAATTCGTTTATTGAATTTGGTGGACTGTTTTCAATTTTTGAAGTTCAGAAACAAAACATCATCAATGACTACGGCAATCTTATGAATTTGCAAGGAATTGACATTCCGCTTGATGATTTAGAAGGACATTCTTTCCAACCAATTTCATCTATTGAAACCGACCCTTCTCAACAAAGCATACTTCATTCGTTAGAGACAACAAGAAATGTGTTAATACAAGGACCTCCTGGAACAGGAAAAAGTCAAACGCTTACTGCCGTTCTCATCAATGCTCTTGAAAACAATAAGAAAACGATTGTGGTTTGTGAAAAAAGAACAGCCCTTGAAGTTTTACATAAAGCCTTAATTGAAAAAGGTTTAAACTATCATAGTGTTTTAATCAGAGATATTGTAAAAGACCGAAAAATAGTTGTTGATTCTGTGAGAGATAGGATTGATTCAAAAGAATTTAATGAATTTCAAGTATCTTTTAAAATGTCTATGGACAAAAGGCTACAAAAGATATTAAAACTTCAGCAATCGGTAAATAACACAAAAGATGAGCTATATCAAAAAATCAAAAAAATATCAATTTTAGTTGATACTATAAATGATAAACATCAAAAACTTGATAAGAAAATCATCGGCAGTAAATCTTGGACAGATGTGGTTGGCGAACTCTTAAAAGAACTTAAAAACAAAAATGATGACAGCAAACTGAACATTGAAAAAACAGGGTTTGAATACACAACGCAAGAACTAAACACTTTGCTTGACCTTGTTCAAAAAGGGCAATCGCTTTACGCTAATTTTCTGCCTATTGAATCAACATCGTTCTTCAATTCAAAAAAATTAGTTGGCGACAATCCTTATATCGTTGAGCAGACAATCAATGATGATTTTGAATTCTACGCAAGTCAATTAGAACAAATAAAAAAACTGTTAGAAGCGAACAGAGAAGAATACAAAACGCTACGAAAAGCCGAACTTCAACAGCAAACGGCAAGCATTCAAAATGTAATTGAAAAAATAACTGCAAAAGAATTTGAGTTAAATACGCTCTTATCAACTTCAAAAGAGAAATACAGCAAATTCAGACAAAATGAATTGGGTTTGCAGGTTGAAAATTTCAATCAAATCGCCAAAGAAATTGACAGCGTTTTCAGCGAAAACAAAAACAATCCAGACATTACAGACGAAAACAAAATCAATGGTTTTGTTTACAAATTTTTGTCCGCTTTTTCAAAGACCAAAAAACAAACCATTGCCGACCATTCCGCACTTCAAAAAAGTTTTTCAAAGTTGGAAAACCATTTGAAGAATGCAAAAGATATTCAATCCGAGAGTTTACAAGGTTCTCTAACTGACAAAAACACAGCCTTTCAAAAAGTAAAAAGCAGAATTTCTGAAATCAAAGACAATTTTGAAACAAAAGTTGAAGCGGAATTTTCCGCTTTCAATCTCAATGCTGTTTTAGAAATTTCAAACAATCATTTTCAGAAAATACAAAACGCAACAGACAACGCAACTGCCGAAACGCAAGCGGTTTTGCAATCTATAAAATCGGACTTCGCCAATTATTTAGCAGAAATTGAAACGCTTTTCAAAACGCTTACAAAAGAATTAGCCGAACATAAAGACTTACGACTTCAATACACTTTTGAAACTTCTTTTATCGGAAACAAAGAAGTTTTACCAATCATTCAATCAAAGATTGAAGCAATACAAAACGAATTTGAAACGAAAATACAAAACGAGTTTCAGCAAATCAGCTTACTAAATACAAGCACAACCAAAATAGTTGATGTAAAAAGTTTGCCGATACTTCAAGAAAAAGTGAATGGTTTTGCAAGTAAATTCAATTCTGATAATTGGCTGTGGGCAAAACTAAAAACAATAGATTTTTATTCGTTTATAGCGGAATTAGAAACACATATTAAAGCCAAAAACGAATACTTTAACTCAGAAAAAGACCTGTTTACGGTTGAGTTCAAATGGTTTCAGTTTTACAACAGTTTGTCTGAAAGTCAAAAGAAAATTGTAGATGAATTGAAACCGAAAACAAATTGGCGGAAAACATTTTTGGTGTTCTATCTAAATTCATTGCTTGTAAGTTCAGCAACTATGGAATTGCCAACAAGCGATGAAGACCACAAAGAACTTGATGGCACACTAAACGGAATTGAAAAAGAACAACTGAAATTCATTAAAGAATTTTGGTTTTCAAAACAAATAGACGCAACACGCAATTTTTTAGAAAATAATAAACAAGGAATAAGTGTTGAAAATCTTTACAATAAAAAAGCAAGTTTTAAAAATAAACGACATTCTCTACGGCAAATCGTTCAGATTGACTCTGATTTATTTTCTACATTCTTTCCTATTATTCTGACTTCGCCCGATGTTGCAAGTAATTTGTTTAAAGGAATGAATGGCTACTTTGACATTGTGATGTTTGACGAAGCAAGTCAGTTACGATTAGAAGATAATTTGCCCGCCATTTTGAAGGGAAAACAAATCATCATTGCAGGCGATGAACACCAAATGCCACCATCCAATTATTTCAGTAAAGTTTTTGACGGTTCGATAGAAGACGAAGATGATTTGGACGAAGAAGATAGTGACCAAATAAAAGTGGATAAAGACGAAATTCTTTTGTCCTGCGAATCATTGCTTGATTTCGGAACTGAATTGAATTTTCAAAAGAAACATTTAGATTTTCATTATCGTTCACGACACCCGTTTTTGATTGATTTTTCAAACTACGCTTTTTACAATCAACGATTAAAACCGTTGCCAAACAACTTTAATTATGTTCCGATAAAATACATTCAAGTAAACGGCACATTTTCCGACCACACCAACGAAGCAGAGGCAGAAATAGTTTTGTCAATCATTGATAAAAACATTAACCGTTTGCCAAATGGAGAATATCCGACTGTTGGTATTGCCACATTCAACATTGCACAACGAAACTTGATAAAAAGCAAAATTTTAGAACGTCAAAGGTTTGAAAAATACGCTGATTTTAATGCAAAAATTCAAGAGTTGGAAGAAAACGGAATGTTTGTCAAAAATTTAGAGAACATTCAAGGAGATGAGCGAGATGTAATTATTCTTTCTACAACTTACGGTAAAGGAAAAGACGGGAAATTTGCCCAAAGATTTGGTCCGATTAACCACTCAAAAGGTTACAAACTATTGAATGTAATCATCACAAGAGCAAAGTATAAAGTGTATTGCTGTTCATCTATTCCCGAACAGGCATTTATGAACTTCAAAGAGTTTTTAACCATAGAGGGTTCAAACAACAAAAGAGCTGTATTGTATGCGTATTTGGCATACTGCAAAGCAGTAAGCGAATCGGATAATGAATCTCGTTTGTCGGTTCTTACAGCACTTGCCGAAAACACTTCAAATAGTACAGGTATAAATCCAAAAGATTTTGGCGAATTGGAATCGCCATTTGAGGAAGAAGTTTACCAAAGTTTGGCTGACCATTTCGAAACAGATAAACTCCTTCCGCAATTACAATTTGCAGGCTTTAGAATTGATATAGTTTATGACCCTAAAATTGCAGGAGTTCCAAAAATTGCCATAGAATGTGACGGGGCAAAATATCATTCAAGCCGAGAAGCGTATTTATACGATAGGCACAGGCAGAAAATTTTAGAAAATCACGGTTTTGTGTTTCATAGAATTTGGAGCACAAATTGGTGGCGTAACCCAAATCGAGAAACAAATCGTCTTGTTGAGTTTATCAAACAAGTAGAAACAACAACTAACAGCAAGCATAAAGATTATTCACAAACGGCTTATGCTTTTACAGACGACATTGAAATTTTGGAAGAATATGTTGCTCAAAACTCATCCATTGATTTTGACAAAGAGAGTGAAAATATTCAGGCAATAGAACAAAATGAGCCAAATTCGACTCAAACCAATATGTTTGCTGATGATGTTGTAAAACAAAACAGCAAAGTTCAGGTAAAGTATATGAACAACGGAAAGGACATCAACGTTCAACTTGTTTCTACCGAGAACAACAAGCCTACATCAAACGATATCCAAAAAATTTACGAAAAATCACCTTTGGCAGTTTCCTTGCTTGGACACACAGTTGGCGACATTGTGAAAATCGGCAGCCTTGACAACTTCGTGGAAATCATAAAGATAGAGAATTAATATTTTTGTTCCGTCTCTGTTGGTGTTTTATAACCAACAAAACAGACCTTTAACTTCTCATAAAATCTCGATGAGGGGTCAACTGTCCGTTATCGGCTTCGGAAATAGATTTAGCAAGGAGTTTGGAAATATGAGAAGGCAATTCTTCCGTTTTGCCAATTGAGTTGGAAAGGGTTTCTACTTTAACATTTAAAGCCTTTAAAATAGCTTTAATGGTTTTGGTTTGTGCAGCATCTTCTGTTCGTATCAACAAAGTTTCCATACCCAAACTTACATAAAAATCTTTATATTTTTTCCACTTCTTTCTTCTTCGGAAATGCCAACGAAGCAATAATACTAATCGCCAAAATAGCCACAATGATAATCAGAGAGTGTTCTGTGGTAAAACCCCATCCTTTTAAATGCCCATGCCCTAACATCTTTACACCGATAAAAGTTAACAATACGGCCAATCCTGTTTTTAGGTAATGGAATTTATGGATAATGTTTACCAAAAGGAAGAACATAGAACGTAAACCCATAATGGCAAATATGTTAGAAAAAAATACAATATAAGCATCTTTGGTTACGGCAAAAATCGCTGGAATAGAATCTACGGCAAAAATCAAATCGGTAAATTCTACAATTAACAGCACCAGAAATAAAGGTGTGATATATTTTTTCCCCTGTATTTTATGGAAGAACTTTTTGCCTTCATAACGTGGATGGATTGAAAAATACCTTGAAGCAAACTTAACAACAGGATGGTTTTGCGGGTCAATCTTATCATCTTCTTCTTTAGAGAAAAACATCTTTAAACCCGTAAACACCAAGAAAGCTCCAAATACGTACAAAATCCAGTCGAATTGATTAATTAAGGCCGCACCAGCGAAAATGAAGATAAACCTCATGACGATAGCGCCCAAAATACCCCAAAACAATACCCTGTGATAGTATTTTTCGGGTACTGCAAACGCAGAGAAAATCAGTACAATAACGAAGATATTATCAACTGAAAGCGCATATTCGATAACATACCCGGTTAAAAATTCTATTCCTAGATTTTGTTTGTACAACTGTAAACTAGCCTCAAAATTACCGGGAATAATAGAAATAGGGTGTTTATGAGCCTTAATGACCTCTTGCAACCTCTCCATACTATCGATACCATGCAGATGGTCGCCTTCTAGCACCAGCAGTAGATAAAAACTTAAAGCCAACACCACCATTATAAAACTCATAATGCCTGCTTGCTTTAAACTTACTACGTGCTCTCTTCTACTGAAAAGGCCTAAATCTAGAGCTAAAATAAATACGATGAAAAGCAGAAATCCACCAATGAATAATAATTCGTGCGACATTATTTTTTACGTTCAGTTGTATATTTTACCAATTGTTGCAAACCTGTTTTAGCATCTCCATCAGGGAATGAATCTAAAACTTCAAAAGCTCTATTTTGATACTCAAGCATTTTTTGATTGGCATAATGCACACCCTCGTTGGCATTCACGAAATCTATAATTTGCTGTATCTTCTTCGGGTCGTCGTTATGGTTTTTTACCAAGTTGATGATACGTTTGCGTTCCGATTTTTCTACCCTGTTTAAAGCATAGATTAAAGGCAAGGTTACTTTCTTCTCCTTAATATCAATACCCAAAGGTTTGCCCACATCATCAGTTCCAAAATCAAAAGTATCGTCCTTTATTTGGAAAGCAATACCCACCAATTCGCCAAACAACCGCATTTTTTCAATCATTTCTTCAGAAGCTCCGGCAGAAGCTGCTCCACATGCACAACAAGAAGCTATCAATGACGCCGTTTTTTGACGAATAACATTGAAATAAAGCTCCTCACTAATATCCATCCTTCGCACTTTCTCTATTTGCAGCAATTCCCCTTCGCTCATTTGCTGTACCGCTTCCGATACAATCTTCAACAATTGAAATTCGTTGTTGTTTACCGAAAGCAACAATCCTTTAGAGAGCAGGAAATCGCCCACCAAAACCGCAATTTTATTTTTCCAAAGGGCGTTGATAGAAAAAAAACCTCGACGTTCGTAGGCATTATCTACTACATCGTCGTGTACCAATGTTGCGGTATGTAACAATTCTACCAAAGCAGCTCCTCTATGGGTAGATTCGACAATGCCACCACAAAGTTTGGCCGCAAAAAACACAAACATTGGACGCATCTGCTTCCCTTTACGCTTTACAATATAGTGCGTAATTCTATTGAGCAACGGCGCACTACTCTGCATCGAATCCTTGAATTTTACCTCAAAGGCATCAATCTCTGCTGCAATAGGCTGCTTAATTTGATCTATTCCCGGCATCTGGCAAAAATGTGTCTGCAAACATAGCTGAATTTCTATTAAAAGCGTATTTTTAGTGAAACTATTCGCATGAAAACCTTTCTAAAAGCGTTAAAAATCCTTGCTACCATTATCGTTATTCTAGGGATTGTTTATTTGGTTGGCCCAGCACCTACAAAACCAAAATTTGATGTGTCCTTGCCCCAAGTACCACAAACCGATTCGTTAGCTACTTATATCGCCAAAAAGGAACATCAGCACAAAATAAAACCTGGTAACGAGGCCGAAATTATTTGGGCCGATAGCAGCCATCAACAAACGGAATATGCAGTGGTTTATCTTCATGGCTTTTCGGCATCGAAAGAAGAAGGAAACCCCATACACATCAATTTTGCCAAATCTATTAAAGCCAATTTATATTTAAGCCGTTTGGCAGACCACGGAGTTGATACCATTGCGCCCATGCAGTTTTTTACTGCCGATAGGTTATGGGAAACTGCCAAAGAAGCCTACACCATTGGTAAAAAACTTGGCAAAAAAGTAATTTTGGTCGGTACTTCTACCGGAGGAACATTGGCTTTGCAACTCGCCGCCGCTTATCCCGAAATACACAGTTTAATATTGTTATCTCCAAATATCGCCATAAACGATGATAAGGCTTGGATATTGAACAATCCTTGGGGTTTGCAGATTGCCCGTTTGGTTACAGGTGGCGATGAACGTATTTTAGAAGGCAAAACACCAATCTACAAAAAATATTGGTACTACCATTATCGTTTGGAATCGGTAGTGCAATTGCAGGAATTATTGGAAAGCGCAATGACTAAATCGCTATTTGAAAAAGTGAAACAACCTACGCTGATGTTGTACTATTACAAAAACGAGGCAGCGCAAGATCCTGTGGTAAAGGTATTGGCCATGCTAAAAATGTTTGACGAACTAGGCACACCAAACGATAAAAAAGAAAAACACGCCTTACCAAATACTGGTAATCATGTGATAGGTTCTTACATTACTTCTAAGGATTTGGCTAGTGTAGAAAAAGCTATCCATCAGTTTGCCGAAAAACATATCACCCCATAACAAAATCTTTCCCACGATAATGTACCTTTGCAGCACAATTTAAGAATACCGCTTTTAATATGATGGAATGGAAAAAATTGCTGTCTGCAAAACGTTGGGGACACGAAGAAAAAGCAATTAGGGATACCGATGATGCTAGGTCGCAATTTCAGATAGACTACGACAGGTTGATATTTTCTTCTCCTTTTAGGAGGTTGCAGAACAAAACTCAGGTTTTTCCCCTGCCGGGAAGCGTTTTTGTACATAACCGATTAACACACAGTTTAGAAGTTGCCAGCGTTGGCCGTTCGTTAGGACGCATTTTTTACAACCAAACCAAAAAAGACAATACGAATATCGATAACGAAGTGCCGTTAATGAGCGAAGTTGGCAACATTGTAGCCGCAGCAGCATTAGCGCACGATTTGGGCAATCCGGCCTTTGGACACTCTGGAGAAGCAGCCATTTCAAGATATTTTACCAATGGTGAAGGCAAAACCTATTTGAATGAACTTACCGAAGAACAGCAAAAAGATTTCACCCATTTTGAAGGTAACGCCAACGCCATCCGTATTTTAACACATCCGTTTGAAGGTAAGGGCAATGGGGCTTATGCACTTACCTATTCTACTTTAGCGGCCATTGGAAAATATCCATGCGAATCGATATTGGGCCACCACAAACCTTTGCTGCATCGTAAAAAGTATGGCTTCTTCCAATCGGAAAAAGAAATTTTTAGCAAAATTGCAGATGAATTGGGTATGTTTAAGGATAGTGAAAACCCGTTGGGCTATTTCCGTCATCCATTGGCGTATTTGGTTGAGGCTGCTGATGATATTTGTTACGGAATCATAGATTTGGAGGATGCGCACCGTTTACAGATTTTAAGTTTCGATGAGGTTAAAAACCTGTTATTGCCGCTTTGTAACAGCGAAAATCTAGAAGAAAGACTACAAAACCATTTAGACGATGATGATGCAAAAGTAGGTTTGTTGCGTGCAAAGGCCATCAGCACGTTGATTTATGAGTGTTCAAAGATTTTTTACGAAGAACAAACTGCCATTTTAACCGGAACTTTTAATCACAGCTTAACTGACCGTTTACCCGAAAACTACCTCAACGCTTGGAAAACCATAGAAAAAATCTCAATTGAGAAAATATACAACTATAAATCGGTAATACAAAAAGAGGTTTCGGGCTATAAGGTAATGGCAGGTTTGTTGGAAGAGTTTGTGCCGGCTTTGGTAAACAACGATACGCATTACTACAAAAAACTGGTAAAATTGATACCGAAACAATTCCATACCGAGAAAAAGGATTTGTACTCTCGGATACAGAGCGTATTGGATTTCGTATCGGGCATGACCGATTTGTATGCCGTTGAGCTTTATGGAAAAATCAAGGGAATTTCGTTTCCTTCGATTTAATGAAGCGTTTTGTCATTCCGACGATAGGAGGAATCTGTTAGTTTAGGGCTTTTGCTCACAGATTCTTCGCTTCGCTCAGAATGACAGAGTTCCTTAACTTCATGACATTGAGTGCAAGTCCTTAGTGCCAAAGACCGATTTGTGTTTAAAACCTACCAACAGATACTTATCTTCTTTTCTCTTTTTCTCTAAATTTAAAACATAACCTTATAAATCAAAAATCTTATCCATCAACAACCATTTTTCGCCGGGTTTTGCAACGGGAAGCGCCTGCTGATATTTCCACATTAAGGTTTCCCATTCTTGTACTTTGGGGTTGGCGGCATCTGCTTTTGCCTTTGCTTCGAAAGAGAAAGTATCGTTAACTTCCATAATCATAAACAACCGATTGGAAATTCTATATATCTCCATATTTGTTATTCCGGCATCCTTAATACTTTGGGCAATTTCTGGCCAAATAGATTTGTGATAATCTTCATATTCGGCAATAAGTTGGGCATCATCCTTTAAATCGAGTGCTAAGGCGTATCTTTTCATTCTATTAATCTTGATATGCTTTCACGTATTGTTTACTGCTGCCCAAATCCCCAATACCTAGTTCTACCACATCACCGGGTTTTAAGTACCAAGGTTGTGGTTTTTGCCCTAGGCCTACACCTGCCGGAGTTCCGGTAGTAATTACATCGCCGGGCAACAAGGTCATGAACTGGCTAATATAACTTACTACAAATGGTACGTTGAAAATTAGGTTTGAGGTATTACCGTCCTGCAAAATTTTGTCGTTAACCTTTAACCAAAGGCGAAGATTGTGTACATCTTTTATTTCGTCTTTAGTGGCTATAAAAGGGCCAAGCGGCGCAAAAGTATCGCAGCTTTTTCCCTTTACCCATTGCCCGTTGCGCTCTAACTGAAATTCGCGTTCGCTATAATCGTTATGCAACACGTAGCCTGCTACATGGGCTAAGGCATCTTCTTCAGCTACATAGCTTGCTTTTTTACCAATTACAATAGCTAATTCTACCTCCCAATCTGTTTTTGTACTGTTTTTGGGGATAATTAAATCGTCATTAGGGCCTACTATGGCCGTAGTAGCCTTAAAGAACAAAATAGGCTCTTTAGGAATTGGTGCATTGGTTTCGGCGGCGTGGTCTTTGTAGTTAAGCCCAATACATATCAGTTTAGAAGGACGGGCCAACGGAGCGCCCAATCTTACATCGCCATTTACTTTGGTTAAATTGCCTTCGCTAACTTTTGCTTTAAGTTGGTCGATGGCGTTTCCTCCAAAAAACTCTTCGTTATAATCGCTCACATAGGCAGAAACATCAAAAATTTCATCACCTATTAATACTCCCGGCTTCTCTTTGCCTATTTCGCCGTATCTAACTAGTTTCATTTTATTTAAGTTTTAATGTATTTATTACCGTTAATTATCTCGTAAGTTAAGCAATGTTGCCAATTGGTAGTTTTGCCCACTTTTGGTTTTTAGGTTTAAAATACGTTTACCATATTTAATTTTACAAGAATTACCGTTTTTAGAAAGCAATTGTGCCGATACCAATTTTCCTTTTTGCCACTTCATGGCTACTTCGAAACCACCACGGGCCAATAAACCACTTACTTCGCCCTCTTGCCAGTCGGTGGGGATGGCGGGCAACAGTTCTATATAACCATTATGGCTTTGCACCAGCATTTCGGCAATGCCTGCCGTACCGCCAAAATTACCATCAATCTGAAAGGGCGGATGATTATCGAACAGGTTATCGAGTGTTGATTTTTGCAATAAAGCCTTCACATTGTCCCATGCTTTTTCGCCATCTAAAAGACGGGCATAAAAGTTGATAATCCACGCCCTGCTCCATCCGGTGTGTCCTCCACCATTTTCTAAACGGCGTTCTAAAGTCTTTTTAGCGGCTTCGAACAGTACCTTATCTTCTGGTTTTATCAACGCTGCCGGATATAGTCCTAATAAATGCGAAATATGGCGATGTCCGGGCTCTGCCTCTTCATAATCTTCTATCCATTCTTGAATAGTGCCATAACGTTTGCTCACCTGTATGGGTGGCAATTTGCGCAAGGTAGTTTGTAGGGATTTTAAGAAGGACGGATTATCTTGCAATAGTTTTCCGGCAGTTAAACAAGCCTGATAAAGACTTACAATCAGTTGTATATCGATAGTAGGCGCATAGGTAAGCTGGTCTTTCTTTCCATTGGGCAAAATGAATGTATTTTCTGGCGACATGGAAGGTACTGTTACCAAATAACCGTTTTTATCGGGAATGAGAAAAGTTTGCACAAATTGGGCGGCTTCTTTCATAATCGGATAAATCTTCTCTCGTAAGTAAGCCTTATCACCCGTAAATTGATAATGTTCCCATAAATTAAGGCAAAGCCATGCCGAGGCTAAAGGTGATGTACCCCAATGTATGCCCGATTGTATGCCGGTTTTCCCAAAAATATCGGTAGCATGGTGGATAGTCCAGCCTTGAGCGCCATAGGTTTGCTGTGCGGCCACTCTACCGGGCACTCGAAGTTTGTTCACAAAATTAACTAATGGTGTTACGGTTTCCGATAGGTTGGTGAGGTCGGCAGGCCAGTAATTCATCTGGATGTTAATGTTGGTATGGTAATCCGATTTCCAAGGAGCATTGTAAAGTTCGTTCCAAATGCCTTGTAAGTTGGCAGGCAAACGGCCGGGCGCTCGCGAACTTCCCATCAGCAAATAACGACCGTATTGAAAATATAAGGCCACCAAAGTTTTATCAACCTCGCCTTTACGTATGCTTTCCATGCGTACATCGGTAGGGATATGCGAACGGTCTTCACCTCCAATATTGAGCTTTACCCGTTCAAACAAAGGTTGGTAATCGGCCAGATGACGTTTAAATAGTTCGGCATAGGTATATTGAGCCGCTTTTTCTACAATAGTCCGGCTAATTTGCCTACTGTCTATACTGCGGTCAAAATTTAACTGTGAAAGATTATAATCGGTAGCGGCCGAAATTAGAACGAGAATTTCAGTAGCTCCGGTAACCAAAATAGCATTGTTGGCCGCTTCTGTTTTTCCCGCGTTGGCTATCACTTTTACAAAAGCATTAAATTTCATGTGCAAACCGCCCTCGCCCTCATCATTAGAGGGTAGGTCTACAATTTGGCCGTTGAGTTCTAATGCTTGATTTGAAACTGCCGTTACACTTGCATCTTGCTCTCTAAATAAGCTAAGTTTAACGTTAAGACTATTTGGTTTATCGGCTTGAATACGCATTACGATGCAATTATCAGGAGCAGAAGCAAAAACTTCCCGTTTAAAGGTTACATCTTTGTTTTGATAACTTACATCTGCCAAACCCGTAGCGAGATTAAGGCTACGCTGATAGTTTTTAATGCCTGTGGTATTTGCAAATTCCAGTTTTAAATTGCCCAATGTTTGGTACGACCTAAAATTTTTCGGTGTGGCCAACAGGTATTGATTAGCAAGCTGATGTGCTTCGTTATTTTGGCCATTGAGCAAAAGCTGCTGAATTTCTTTGATATGGGCCAAAGCCTGTGGATTATTATCATTAATCTGGTTACCTGCCCATAAGCTTTCTTCGTTAAGCTGAATGGTTTCGTTGGCAGGTTGCCCAAAAACCATAGCTCCCAAGCGACCATTGCCCACAGGTAAAGCTGTATTCCAATTTGCTGCCGGCTTTTGATACCAAAGTTTAAGGTCGGTTTGCCCATAAACTTGTGCAAAAACGCCATAAAAGAAGAAAACGAGCAAAAACTTTAACTTCTGCATTTTAATTATTTAAAGTGGTAAATCCCCCATCAATTGGATAATCGCACCCGGTTATAAAAACTGCTTCATCACTACATAAATATAAAGCCAATGTAGCTATTTCAGTTGGTTTTCCCATGCGCCCAATGGGTTGTGTTTTCGACAATTTATCAAACATTTCATCGATGTTATCTGGATAGTTTTTCTGCAAGAAACCATCTACAAACGGGGTATGTACACGTGCCGGAGAAATAGAATTACAACGGATTTGGTCGGCCAGATAGTCTTTTGCTACGCTCATAGTCATGGCTTTTACAGCCCCTTTGGCCGTACTGTAAGCAAACCTATCTGGAATACCCACCAAAGCCGCAATAGATGCCATGTTTAAGATAGCTCGTTAAAAAATAAAAATATTGATGGGTATTAGCAGCCGGTATAAACATAAATGCACCGAGCGCAAACAATGTTAAGCCAAAAATAATACCTACTTTATAGCCCCATTTTTTCATTAATAGTCCTGCCGGAATTGCCATAACAAAATAGGCAATAAAAACAGAGAAATCTACCAACGAAGATTCCAGATTGTTTAACGTAAATGTTTTTTTCAGATGTGCTATTAGCGTTGGGTCTATATTGTGTATCAGTCCCCAGAAAAAAAATAGGCTGGTAATTAATATAAAAGGAACCAGATAGCGTTTTTGAGAACGTTCTTGGGAAGATGCGCCATTGCTAGCCTGTTCGTTAAAATCGCCACTAGATGAACTCATAATTAGTATAAAATTTGGTTATATTACAAATTAAGCTGTTTTTTATTTGCAAAAAATATCTTTAATTGTCATATTATTAAGCTATTTTGCAATATAATTAAGAACATTCCATATAAAACGCCAATAACACTAATTTTTATTTTAACATAATTGCATATATGAAGCCTAGATTATTAAAAATGCATTCTGTTGATGTAGAATCTTTTAGTGCCAGAAGAGACTTGACACCTACGGTAAACAGCATTTGGCATTACCATGAAGAACTAGAGCTAATTTATTTTAAGGAAGGTGAAGGCACACAGTTTATAGGGGATAATATCAGCCGTTTTAGAAGTGGTGATGTAGTATTAGTTGGCAGCAACCTTCCGCATTATTGGCGTTTCGACCAAAATTATTTTCAGGAAAATGGGAAATCGGCAGATGTTTACGTAATACATTTTCGCAGTAATTTTTTAGGCGACCATTTTCTTGATGTCCCCGAAAACAGAGAAGTAAAGAAAATGATTGCCAATTCGTCTAGAGGATTGCAAATCAATGCTCCAAACATTGACAATATTATAAAACTCATTATAAGTACAGTAAACAGCGAAGGATATAAAAGGCTTCTACATTTTTTGGAGGCCCTATTTGAAATAAGCAACTATAACAACTATTTGCAATCTGTTGCATCAATGGGGTTTAAGTATAATTATATTAACGAAGAACAGGCACAAATACAGGCCATTTACAATTATACTTTAAACAATTACAAGCGTAAAATTAGTCTGGTAGAAATTGCTGAAGTAGCAAAAGTAAGTGCCAATACTTTTTGCAAGTTCTTTAAGGCCAGAAGCAAAAAAAACTATACCGATTTTGTCAATGAAATACGTGTAGGCCAAGCCTGCAAGCTACTTATCGAAAATAAACTTAGAATAAACGAGGTCTGTTATGAAAGTGGGTTTAATAATTTTGCCAGTTTCCATAAATGCTTTAAAAGAACAACTGGCAAAAGCCCTTTACAGTATCAAAAAACCTTTGTAGCAGATAAATAAAATGGGCATCCGAAAAGTGAAAGCTTTGTCGTCATTGCCAGCTTGACTGGCAATCGTAATGCGAAATTAGGTCGTAAAACCTAGCTGGCGTTTTAAGATTCCCGTTTTCACGGGAATGATGACCGACTTTTCGGATACTCCTTTTTTACTTATTTCCCTTGACCGATACCACCCATCTGACCGCCTTGTTGTTGGTCTTGTTTAATATCGTCGTTTCTGATTTTCTTTTTCTCGGTAAATTTCAGTTTACCAAATTTGTAGCTAAAGTTTAAACCGAATGAACGCAACGGATAATAAATATCCTGTGTTTGGCCTGTTGATGCTCCCGCTCTCGAAACTGTTTTAATATGCAAATCTCTATTAAACGGATTTAACACATTTAATCCTATTGTTCCTTGTTTTTTCATGATATCTTTCTTAACAGCACCACCATAAAAGAACATCGGGTCGGTTTTGCTCTGATAAGTATAACGTGGTGAGTTTACTACGCCAAATAATTCCAAATTCCATCCGCCTTTAAATGCGGTTGCAGAACGTGCAAAGAAATTATAGTTTAAATAAGTACCTTCATTCATTCCTTCTAAGGCACCCGGAGTTTTATTCACCTCATAAGTATTTACGCCAATATTCGTCATTAAAGTCCACTTGGGTGTTGGGTTATACGAAGCGAACACGTTAGCTCCATAGCTTTGTGTATTACCAACGTTATCGAACGTAGTTAAAGTTTTGCCAGAACCTTCGTCTTGAATAATATTTTCAATGATGTTTTGGGTATTTCTGTAAAAAAGCGATGCATTAATCATAGAACCTTTAATAAAGGTTGAATAACCTAATTCTACATTATGGCTTAACTCTGGGTCTAGATTTGGATTACCTTCGAACACACTAAACTGATTGGCTTCGTTACGGAAAGGATTTAGATAGGCCAAACTTGGACGTTGTACCCTTTTGTTATAAGCCAGCTTAACAGTGGTTTTACCATTAATTGTTTGCGAAAATACAGCACTTGGAAACAAGTTGAAATAATCGTTTTTACTATTAGAAAAATCGATAGCTGTATATTCAGCCCTTAATCCACCTTTAAATTTAATTTTCTTCGTTAAATCAAAAGCGATAGTAGAGTAAGCTGCACCTACGTTCTGGTCGTAATCAAAATCTTGGTTAGAGCCACCGCCATATTCGCTTTTAATATTTCTTAAAATCGTTTTACCACCAACTTCAAAAGTTACTGATTTTGTAAACGGATAAACATAATCTGTTTGAAAAGTGTATTCCCTATTTCTTCCAATGTTATGGCTTGCTGTATAATCAATCGGTGTACCCGTTTCGGTGCGATAGTCGTTGATAAAATCATTAGTATTTCTGCCTTGCGTTAGCTGACTGGATACCGAAAATTCTTCTCCCTGCTTTTTACTTGTACGTCTGTAGTCTAAGTTCCAATCTAAGTTTCCGTTCGTCATATCGGTGGTACTTGTAATATTGCCTGTGGGCGAACCATTGGTGGTTATTGCAGAATTGCCCGGGCCTCCGTTATAAAACCTGTTATATTTGGCATTAGTGCTGATGTTGTTATAAGCGTTAAAATCATAATCTAAGCCTAAACTACCATTGTACATTTCGCGCTTCCAGTCAGAAATACCGTCTTGTAAAACCGAACTGCCCGGCAATTGGTTAAAAAATACTACTCTCGATTCTTGTGGGTAGGCCAACATGCCACCAAAGGCAGTATTGGCACTAAAGCGACCAGTTTTTGCCGTTATATTAAAGTTTCCTGTGTTTTGGCGAGTTCCTGCCGAAGCATTTACCGAACCACTTACGCCTTCTGCATTGCTCTTTTTAGTAATAATATTAATGATACCTCCAGAACCTTCTGCATCGTATTTTGCAGACGGATTGGTTATTACTTCCACGCTTTTAATTTGGTCTGCCGGAATCATTTTTAAAGCGTCAGCTACGCTGTTTGCCATCGTACCCGATGGTTTTCCATTGATTAAAACCCTAACGGCACTTCCTCGTAACTGAACGTTACCATTGATATCAACCGAAAGCATTGGCACTTTGCGCATTACATCGGTAGCATCGCCACCGGCATTGGTTGCATCTGCTTCTGCGTTGTAAACCATACGGTCAATTTTATTCTCAATTACATTTTTCTTTCCTTCTATGGTTACTTCGGCTAAAGTACTGGAGCTTCCAGAAAGAAAAATATTACCTAAATTATTATCCGGTTTTTCTGGTGTGGTTTTTACCGATAGATTTTTAGTAGTATAACCGATAAAGCCTACAACCAACTTATATTCTCCTGGGGCGATGTTTTGGATAGCTACTTTACCTTTCGCATCGGTCAATCCGCCGTTCACAGCTTTATTGGTTTTAGCATTTATCAAAGAAACAGTAGCGTATTCTACCGGCTGTTTAGTTAACGAATCGATAATTGTTGCGGATATACGTCCTGTTACTTTTGGTGCAGAATTACCACCTCCCATCATCGGGAATTGGGCATTTGCATTTAATACGGTAAATAGAACGGCAAAAATGAGTAGTAATTTTTTCATTAGTTAATAATTTCTTTGTGTTGTTTGTGTATTAGTCTGCCAAAGGTATATTTTGTTACAGCGCACTTAAAGCAATTTTTTATAACCTGTATAAAACCGTCGGTGAATGGTGTTTTTTGAGCGGTAAAAATTCACCCTGTCATGCCGAGGGAAGCGTAGCGATGAGGAATCTGTTTGTATAATGCAGAAAAAAATAGATTTACTTCGTAGCTGCTTCGCGGTCTTCGCTACGCTCAGAATGACATAGAGCATAAACAAAGAGCCTTGCAAATTGCAAGGCTCTTTGTTATATTACAATATTTACAATTTTGCCTTTTACGAAAATGACTTTTTTAGGCGATACGCCATTCAAGAATCCCTGAACTTGCTCGTTGGCCAAAACTGCTTCTTCCGCTTCTTTAGCTTCTAAAGTTAAACTCAAATTCAAGTTCATCTTCATTTTACCGTTGACGGAAATTGGGTAGGCAAACTCATCTTCTACTAAATAAGCCGGATTAAATGTTGGATAACTTGCCATAGATAAATCCTTGTTGCCCAATAACGACCATAATTCTTCACAGATGTGCGGTGCATAAGGCGCAAGTACTACCACTAAATCTTGTAAAATAGCCCGTTTGTTGCATTTTAAATCGGTGAGTTCGTTTACGGCAATCATAAAACTAGATACCGAGGTATTGAAAGAAAAACGCTCAATATCGTCTTGTACCTTTTTGATGATTTTATGCAACGATTTTAATTCTGCTTTGGTTGGTTCGGTATCGCTTACGGTAAATTCCCATGCTTCGTTATGAAACAAACGCCAAAACTTACGCAAGAATTTGAAAACGCCCTCTATACCGTTAGTGTTCCAAGGTTTGCTTTGCTCCAACGGACCTAAAAACATTTCGTACATACGCAAGGTATCAGCACCGTATTGGGCAATTAGCACATCGGGATTTACTACGTTGAATTTAGATTTCGACATCTTTTCAACTTCAACGCCACAGATATATTTGCCGTTTTCTAGTACAAACTCTGCATTTTCAAACTCTGGTCTGAACTTTTTAAATGCCTCGATATTTAAAACATCGTTCTCTACAATGTTTACATCAACATGCAAAGAACCAAGCTGGACTAGTTGATTATTCTCCGAAAGAAATTCTAAGTTTTTATATTTAAATGGAATACCCCAAGTATCTAACAAATTTTGTTCTTCTTGAAGATTATTTGCTTTCTTCCAAGCATCATAATGTCCTTTAGATAAAAATTTTGAGATTACAATTTGACCATCCTCAATACAATTCAATCGATAAACAAAGTTACTCCTGCCCTGTATCATCCCTTGGTTAATCAATTTTTTGAAAGGCTCTTCTTCTTGAACAAAGCCTAAATCTTTCAAAAACTTGTTCCAGAAACGGCTGTACAACAAATGTCCAGTAGCATGTTCAGAACCACCAATGTACAAATCAACATCTTTCCAATAATCAATAGCTTTTTTATCGGCAAAAGCACTACTGTTTTCGGCATCCATATAACGATACCAATACCAACTACTGCCAGCCCAACCCGGCATAGTAGAAAGTTCGTATTCGTATTTATCTTCGTATTTCCAATCTTCGGCTCTGCCCAATGGCGGTTCGCCTGTTTCTGTTGGTAAATATTTGTCGATTTCGGGCAATACCAATGGTAATTCTTCCTCTTTTAATAAGTAGGGCAAACCATCTTTAAAATACACTGGAATTGGCTCGCCCCAATAACGTTGACGACCAAAAATGGCATCACGTTGGCGATAATTTACTTTGGCTTTTCCAACACCTTGCTCCTCCAACCAATTGTTCAAGAAATCAACCGCCTCTTTGTATTCCATACCGTTGATGAAACCAGAGTTGATATATCTGCCCTCTTTGGTTGCATCTGCCTGTTGGTCAATGTCTTTTTGGGCATCTAATATTTGTACTATCGGCAAATTGAAATGTGTTGCAAATAGCCAATCGCGTTGGTCGCCACTTGGTACGCCCATTACTGCACCTGTTCCATAACCTGCCAACACGTAATCTGCAATCCACAATGGTACACGCTCGCCACTTACGGGATTTATTACATAAGTACCTGTAAAAGCGCCCGAAACGGTTTTGGTATCCGCCATGCGGTCTAATTCCGATTTCTTTTTGGTCTGCGTAATGTAGGCTTCTACTTCCGCTTTTTGTTCGGGAGTGGTTAATTCTGCAACCCACTCATGCTCTGGCGCTAATACCAAATAAGAAACGCCGAAAATGGTATCTACACGAGTAGTGAAAACTTCAATCTGTTTATCGCTGTTTTCTATTTTAAACTTAACCGATGCCCCAACACTCTTACCAATCCAGTTACGCTGCATTTCTTTAATCGGTTCTGGCCAATCGATGGTATCTAAACCTTGCAACAAGCGGTCGGCATAGGCGGTAATACGCATACTCCATTGCATCATTTTCTTTTGCTCAACAGGATAACCGCCACGTTCCGAAAATCCGTCTTTCACTTCATCGTTAGCCAAAACTGTACCCAAAGCCGGACACCAGTTTACCGTACTTTCTTTTAGATAGGTTAAACGATATTTTAATAACTCTTCCTGTTTTTCCTCTCCGGTAAAGTTCGCCCAATCGGTTGGCAAGAAAGTTTTGGTATCATCATCACAAACAGCTTTTACATCGGCACTGCCCGAAGCATTAAATTTCTCAATTAAGGTAGAAATCGGCTCTGCCTTATCGGTTTCTAAGTTGTACCACGAGTTGAACAATTGCATGAAAATCCATTGTGTCCATTTGTAGTACGAGGGGTCGCTAGTACGTACTTCGCGGCTCCAGTCGAAAGAGAAACCAATTTGGTCTAACTGACGGCGATAGGTATTGATATTGGTTTCGGTAGTTACCGCCGGATGTTGCCCTGTTTGGATGGCGTACTGCTCGGCCGGCAAACCAAACGAATCGTAACCCATTGGATGCAACACATTGAAACCTTTTAAACGTTTATATCTCGCAAAAATATCAGAGGCGATATAGCCTAGTGGGTGGCCAACATGCAAACCTGCTCCCGATGGGTAAGGGAACATATCTAAAACATAGTATTTCGGCTTGTCAGAATTGACTTCGGCCTTAAACGATTGATTGTCGGCCCAGTACTTTTGCCACTTTTGCTCTATCTCCTTAAATTGATAATCCATTAATATGCTATTTCTAAAACGTGCAAAGGTAAGGAAATTTAAGGTTTTAGTCTTGAAAATTTTCGGAATACGATTTAATTTTTTAGAGAAGATAACAAAGAGGCAAACTAAAATTATACGCTCTGCCCAAAAGTCAATAAATTACTATCTGGGTCGAGTATAGAAAACTCCTTTTGCCCCCAAGGTTTTGTTTGCAACGAGCCATTTGGGTGAATTGGAACATCATTATCCAAAAACGATTGATACAATTTGTCAATATCGTTTGTTCGAATATAAACTTGCCCATAATTTTCTTTGGGGTTAAGCGCTTTAAATTCAAAAAAATGAATTTCTATGCTATCCTTTTCTATCAGCAAATAATCACCATAGTCGCCCAACTCTTTAAAACCTAATTTGTTTAGATAAAATTCTTTGGTTACATTTTTATCCCTCATTGGCAACTTGGGGTTTATGTTTGTTAGCATCATACTACTTGTGTTGATGTTTGAAAGATAAAGAAATCTACTGTTTAACCAAAATACAGATTTTTAAAACGTTAAGGAATGTTAAACCTCGTTAACCAAACATTGGTTTTTCGCAATTTTGAATGGAGTAGTTCGTTGTTTAAACAAAACAATAGGCATATAATTTAAGTTTTAGGTTATCTTTACTTATTTTCGCAGAAACAATTATTACGTATGGAAGAATTTGAAGTAAGTCAGGCGGCAAAAAAAACCAAAACAGTATACGTTTCAACTATTTTCAGTATTGCACTAGTGTTATTGATGTTGGGCATGCTCGGTTTGATATTGGTACACGCCAAAAACTTATCTAACTATGTGAAAGAAAATATTGTTCTTAACATTATTGTAGATGAGGGCGCTAAGGAAACCGAAGTGCTTGCTTTCAAAAAAAGTCTAGATAATAACGTTGCAATAAAGCAAACCCAATATATAAACAAAGAAGTTGCCCAACACAACCTCACCAAAGATTTGGGCGAAGATTTTGTAAATTTCCTAGGTTATAACCCTCTACTTTCTAGCATTGATGTTTACTTAAAGGCTGATTACGCCAACAACCAGAATATTGATGCCTTGAGAAAGAACATAGAGAAAAATCCAATTGTTAAGGAGGTAGTTTACCAAAGTTCATTGATTGATATGGTGAATAAAAATATCAATACCATCAGTTTAATTGTTTTGGGCTTTGCTGCTATTCTTTTGGTTATTGCCATCGCTTTAATTAATAATACCATCCGGTTGGCAATATTCTCACAACGTTTCTTAATCAAGAGTATGCAATTAGTTGGTGCTACCAAAAACTTCATCAGACAACCTTTTGTTTTAGTTGCCGCTTTACATGGCATTATTGCTTCATTTATTGCCATCATCATTCTCTTAGGATTATTATATTATGCTCAACAAGAACTACCGGAAATTATCATTTTAAGAAATTTTAGCGAGTTTGGCATTGTATTTTTAAGTTTGGTGGTCGTTGGCATTTTTATTACTGCAATTAGCACTTGGTTTGCAGTAAGCAAATATTTACGTTTAAAAATTTACGATTTATATAGATAATGGCAGATAAAAAAACAACTTCTGCAACGCAGAAAGAAGAATTGGTATTCACCAAGAAAAACTATCAATTACTTATCATTAGCATTGCTATTGTAGTAGTTGGCTTTTTGTTAATGATGGGTGCAGATGGCGATATTTACGATACCAGAAGAACTTTAATAGCACCTATGGTGGTACTTTTCGGCTTTGCTTTCGGTATTTATGCAGTATTAAAGAAATAGTTTGAAAGATTTGAGATTTAAGGTGAAAGTTATAAGACACCGCCCTACCACTCGTCATTCGTTCCAAAGGGATGCCTTTGGCATAAATCTAAAATCGTAAATCCAAAAAATGAACTATCTACAAGCACTCATCCTTGCCATTATAGAGGGATTAACAGAGTTTTTGCCCGTTTCGTCGACCGGGCACATGGTTATTGCCAGTTCAATTATGGGCATCGCCGAAGACGATTTTGTGAAACTTTTTACCATTGCCATACAACTGGGCGCTATTTTGGCGGTAGTAGTGGTTTATTGGAAAAAATTCGTCAACCTTAACAGTTTTGCATTTTATGTAAAATTGGCAATAGCAGTAATTCCAGCCTTGATTTTTGGTTATTTAATGAACGATTTTATCGACAACAAGCTCGGAAATCCCATTTTCATTGCGGTAATTTTATTACTTGGCGGTATTATACTACTGTTCATCGACAAGGTCTTTAAAAGTCCTACAATTAACGATGAAAGTAAAATTAGCAATGCTACCGCTTTTAAAATAGGTTTATATCAAGTATTAGCGGTTTGTTTTCCCGGTTTAAGCCGAAGTGCCGCCACCATTATTGGCGGTATGCAACAAAAACTCACCAAAAGTGCCGCAGCCGAATTTTCTTTCTTTTTGGCAGTACCAACTATGGTAGCTGCCACTGGTTATAAATTGCTAAAAGGATACGAACTTCTAAATTCAGAGAACATCAAGATATTACTTTTTGGTAATGTAGTGGCTTTCATCGTTGCTATTATTGCCATTAAGTCGTTCATTAGTTTTTTAACGAAACACGGTTTCCGTATTTTTGGATGGTATAGAATTGCAATTGGTATCCTTATTTTGGGGCTATACTTTGCCGGGGTCGAATTAACCATTCTATAATAATATTATCCCTTCGGGATTTTAATTTTACCTTTGCGAAAATTTATTGCATTGCAAAACAACATCACATTTCCAGATTTTAATTTCGCAGAAGGAGAGCTTCTACTTATCAATAAACCCTATAAATGGACTTCTTTTGATGTAGTGAGCAAAATCCGTAATACGTTAAAACCTTTAAAATTAAAGGTTGGCCATGCAGGAACTTTAGACCCTTTGGCTACGGGTTTACTCATCATCTGCACAGGAAAGCTTACCAAACAAATCGATACCTATCAAGCCGAAGAAAAAGAATATACCGGAACGTTAGTTTTGGGCGCTACTACGCCATCGTATGATATGGAAACAGAAGTAGATGCCACTTTCGATATTTCTGGCATTACTGAAGAGCAAATCCACGAAGCAACTAAACAGTTCATTGGCGATATTTCGCAATATCCGCCAGCGCACTCTGCCGTAAAGGTAAATGGCGAACGTTTATATGTAAAAGCTCGTTTGGGTGAGGAAGTTGAACTGAAGAAACGCTTTGTAACCATCAGCGAATTTGAAATTACCCGAATTGCCTTACCCGAAATAGATTTTAGGGTGGTTTGCAGCAAAGGCACCTACATTCGTTCGCTGATTTCTGATTTTGGAAAGGCGCTCGGCAATGGTGCTTATCTCTCTAAATTAACCCGCACCCGAAGTGGTAATTTTTTATTGGGCAATGCCTTTGAGCTCAAAGATTTGATTGCTTATCTTCGCACTAAAAAAGAAGAAACAAAAACAAATGCCGAAAACAATGCACAAGCCTAATAAAATAGATGGATTACGCCTGGCAAGGGAAATTCTCTTCATGTGCCTTGGCGTGGTTTCCGCATGTTTTGGACTGAAAAGTTTCTTAATGCCAGAACATTTTATTGATGGCGGTGTAACGGGTATTTCGCTATTGGTCAGCACGTTGACCAAATGGAATTTATCTTATCTCATTATCGTTATCAATATTCCATTTATAATATTGGGATACAAACAAATAGGACGAGTATTTGCCTTAAAAACTGCCATAGCTATTGCGACACTTTCTTTAGGCCTAATTTTTATTCCCTTTCAGCCCATCACACACGAGAAAGTTCTGGTAGCTTTTTTTGGCGGTTTCTTTTTGGGTGGCGGTATCGGTTTGGCAATGCGTGGCGGTTGCGTAATTGATGGCACAGAGGTTTTAGCCTTGTATATTAGCAGAAACAGTCAGTTAACCGTAGGCAATATCATCTTTATCCTTAACATTGTCATTTTCCTTTTTGCCGCTTATTTCATTAATATCGATACGGCATTATACGCAATTCTTACTTATCTATCGGCCACTAACACCATCGATTTTATCGTAAACCGTTTGGAGGCTTATACAGGAGTAACCATTATTTCCGAAGAAAACGAAGCCATTAAAGCTTTCATCATCAACGAAATGAAACGTGGTGTTACTATTTATAAAGGCGAAGGCGGATATTTGGAAAAGAAGGACATCGACATTATTTATACCGTAGTTACCAAGCTAGAATGGAGCAAATTACAGGATAAGGTAAACGAGATTGACCCGAATGCGTTTGTAGTACAACAGCAAATTGCCGACTTAAAGGGCGGTGTAGTTAAACGTCAGGCTTTTCATTAAGATTTTATTGTTTTGAAGATATATCATCAGCTATCAGAATTTAAGAAACTGAACAATGCCGTAGTAACCATCGGTACTTTTGACGGGGTACATATCGGCCACCAAAAAATAATCGGTCGCCTGTGCGAACTGGCCAAGTCATCGGGCGGAGAAAGTGTTTTACTTACCTTTTTTCCGCATCCGCGAATGATTATCGACCCGGAAAACCAAGAGCTAAAAATGATTAACACCGTTGATGAGAAAGCTCAAATCTTGGCTAGCCTAGGTGTCGACCATTTGATTATCACACCTTTTACGAGGGATTTCTCCAATCTTAGCGCCGAAGAATACATTAAAAATATTCTGATAGATGCTATTGGAACAAAAAAAATCATCATCGGCTACGACCACCGTTTTGGCAAAGACCGATTGGGTAATTTCGAAACGCTGGTGCAACATGCCCCAACTTACGGCTATGAGCTAGAAGAAATACCCGAACAGGACATTAATGATGTGGCAGTAAGCTCTACCAAAATCCGTAATGCCTTGTTAGATGGCGATGTAGCATTGACCAATCAATATTTAGGTTATCCATTCTCTATTTACGGGCCAGTAATTAAGGGCGATAAAATTGGGCGGACTATCGGTTTTCCGACAGCTAATATTTTCGTACCCGAAACCTACAAACTTATTCCAAGTGATGGTATTTATGCGGTTACTGTTGAAATGGATTTGGAGTCAGATGTCCAAAGTCCGAAATCCGAAGACAGTAACGCTGAACCTCAAGCCTCTAAATCCAAACTTCCGACCTCCAACATCGGACATCGGACTTTCAAAGGAATGGCCTACATTGGGCAACGACCTACCATTAACGGCATGACACGCAATATTGAAGTCAACATTTTTGATTTTAATAGGGAAATTTACGGACAGAATATTAAAATGAATTTCTTGGCTTTTTTACGCCACGATATAAAATTTACAGGTTTAGAGGCATTAACTAAGCAATTGCAAAAGGATAAAGAAGATACGTTGGCATTTTTTGAAGGAAAATAACTTCTAAGCATCTTTTTAATAGTTAACCTATCTCATATTCCCAAAAACCAATATTTTTTAGTATTTTGGGGGCTATGAGGTTAGTGCTGCTCTTTTGTGGATGGTTGGTATTATGTTACTCTTCGTTATCTGCTAACGAAACAAACCTCATTGTAACTAAAAAGACAGCGCATAGTTTTTCTAATTTTTCAAGTATTGGCAAAAAGAAAAAACCTTTAACGCTAATCAAAACCGTTTTCCATTTTCGTAAAGCCCGTATAAACAGTTCAGAAAGTATTGTGCCTAATTTTTTCGAGATTAGCAATATTTCGGTGCATATTCATCTAAATACGGTCCATACTTGGAATAAATTTCAAGAATTTAACTATCAAGCTATACTTAGTTACCTCTATCCTAAACATGCCTTTTGGTAAATACCATTTTGACCATCGAAAACCAAAGTAGTAAACACCCAATAACATTTTTTAGCTAGATGACACACTTACCTGTACTTATCGCAGATTTAGGACTGATACTTGCCGCCGGAGGCATTACCACCATTATATTCAAAAAAATTAAACAACCTTTAGTTTTAGGCTACATTATTGCCGGGCTTTTGGTTGGCCCTCATTTTAAATTTATACCTACCGTTTCCGACAATGCCAATATTACCATCTGGGCCGAAATTGGCGTAATTTTCCTCTTGTTTAGTCTAGGCTTGGAATTTAGCTTTAAGAAACTGGTAAAAGTTGGTGGCTCATCTTCCATCACCGCTCTGGTAGAAATTATAGGGATGTCGATAATTGGCTATTTTGCAGGCAAGCTAATGGGCTGGGAAACTATGGATAGCATTTTCTTAGGGGCAGTGCTTTCTGTATCATCTACCACAATTATTATTAGGGCGTTTGACGAGCTTGGCGTAAAACATAAAAAGTTTGCAAATTTAGTTTTTGGGGCACTTATTGTTGAAGATTTAGCAGCCATTTTAATTATGGTATTGCTAACCACAATAGCGGTTAGTCAGCAATTTGCAGGGGCAGATATGCTCATTTCTATCCTAAAATTGAGTTTCTTCCTCATCCTTTGGTTCTTGGGAGGTATATTCATTATCCCTACTTTTTTAAAGCTCACCAAAAAATTAATGAACGATGAAACACTTTTGGTAGTTTCACTAGCATTATGCTTGGTAATGGTAATCTTAGCGGTAAAGGTTGGCTTTTCTCCGGCTTTAGGGGCGTTTATTATGGGCTCTATTCTGGCAGAAACTACCCAAGCAGAAAAAATAGAACATCTTACAAAATCGGTTAAAGATTTATTTGGGGCAATTTTCTTTGTATCGGTAGGGATGTTGATAGACCCTAGTATATTATTGGCTTATTGGAAACCCATATTAATTATTACTGGTATAACCATTGTTGGCAAGCTAATTACCACAGGAGGTGGAGCTTTACTGTCTGGGCAACCATTAAAAACTTCTGTACAAACAGGGCTAAGCCTAACTCAAATTGGGGAGTTTTCGTTTATTATCGCTACTTTGGGATTAAGCCTAAAAGTAACCAGCGATTTTCTTTATCCCATTACAGTAGCCGTATCTGCCATTACCACATTTACCACTCCTTACCTTATCAAATATTCGGAGAGTTTTTATAATCTTTTGGCAAAAGTACTTCCTAAAAAATGGCTAGATGCCATCAGCCGATACAGCAGCAGTACCGAAGGAATTACTACGTTGAGCGACTGGAAAATACTGTTGAGGTCGTACATTATCAATACCATTATCCACTCGGTAATAATTATTGCTATTATTTTTCTAGCTTCGCGATACCTACATCCTTTTATAGAAAACAACATTACCAACGGTAAAAATGGAGTGTTGATTAGCGTAACTATTGCATTTCTCATCATGTCGCCGTTTTTATGGGCACTAGCTGTACGCCGGATTGAAAAAACAGCCTACTCCCACCTTTGGCTCAACAAAAAATATACTCGTGGCCCGTTAATCGCTATCGAGATTTTTAGGATTGCCCTAGGTATATTTTTTGTCGGCTTTCTAATGTACGAGTTCTTTGACACTTGGATTGCTGCCGGTATTGCACTAGGTCTTATCATTTTGGTAATGGTGATTTTTTCACGCAAATTGCAAAGTTTCTACGAACGTATGGAAAACAGGTTTTTCTATAACCTGAATGCCAGAGAAGCTGCCAAAAAACAGCCCGAAATTTTACCTTGGGACACACACTTATTGGAACTTACCGTAGCTCCCGAATCTAAATTAGTGGGCCAAACTTTAGTAGATTTAGCTGTTAGGGAGAAATATGGCATCAACATCGCCATGATTGAGCGTGGCAAGATTATGATTCCTACGCCAAAACGTGATGAACGTTTATACCCTAATGATAAAGTGCTCGTAATTGGAACAGACGACCAACTGGCAAGCGTTAAACATTTGTTTGAAGGCGACCACGTAGAATCGGACAACGAAGCTACGTTTCCTAAACAGGATATGTCTTTACAGAAGATTGTAATTAACAGCAAATCTCCCGTTTACGGACAAACCATTAGGGAGAGTGGCATAAGAGAAAAAACACAAGGCTTAGTAGTTGGTATCGAAAGAAACGGACAGCGCATCCTCAATCCGGATTCTAATATGGTTTTTGAAAATGAGGACATTGTATGGATTGTGGGCAATAATAAACGTATTCCAGAATTGCTGAAATAACTACTACTTTTGTCATTCCGACGTTAGGAGGAATCTGTTAATTGATTACCACTTACCCATAGATTCTTCGCTACGCTCAGAATGACAAGAAGAAAGATTGCTTCGTACCTCGCAATGGACGAGAACTTACATATGAAGAAGATAGACCAAGATAAGAGCGAATTTTTGGATGAAATGCTAGATTACTGGCAGTCAGAAAGGCTTTTAGCCGACAATGAAATCCAGAAATTAAAAGAAAGCTACCAACCAAAAACTTTCGATTGGCGGCGTTTGGCCCAATATTCTTTTTGGATTGCAATGGCCTGTGGTGTAATTGCGTTAAGTGCACTATTGGTAGATAAATCATTGCTTGAGTATATTAAAAACCTGTACAATACACCTAATATTATTATCAGTATTGTATCGGCATTGTTAGCCACAGGCTGTTACATTTTGGGTTTCCGAAGAAAAAAGACAAAACCACAACAGGTATTTAGCAACGAGGCCATTATATTTTCGGGGGTAATGCTTACCGCAAATGCAATTGCCTATTTGGGAAAGGCGCTGAATAATGGCAGCAATCATTTTTCATTACTCATTCTTTTTTCGGTTATCATTTACTTGGCATTAGCCTATTTCTTTAAATCGAGATTAATCTGGGTAGTTGCCCTTTTAGCATTGGGCGCATGGTTCGGTACCGAAACAGGTTATCTTTCCCGATGGAATTGGTACTTTTTAGGATTAAACTATCCGTTACGCTTTGTAGGTTTTGGCATCATCATTACATTGACATCGCTACTGCTTAAAAAACACAAACAGCTCTCCTACTTCTTCGATGTTAGCTACTTTGCCGGGCTGCTCTATTTATTTACTTCGTTACTGTTGCTTTCCATTTTTGGCAATTATGGCACTTTAGAAGAATGGTACACTGTTAGCCAATTATCGTTGTTCTACTGGGCAATTATTTCGGCAATAGTGTGTGTAGCAGCCATATTTATCGGGTTAAAGCAAAACGATGCCATGTTAAGGGAATTTGGTATTATTTTTCTTTTTATCAATCTCTACACCCGATACTTTGAATATTTCTGGGACAACTGGCATAAAGCTATTTTCTTTACCGTATTAGGTATTTCTTTTGTTTTGATTGGACGCAAAGCGGAAAAAATATGGAGTTTGGAGTTTATGAAAAAATAGTCCGAAGTCGGAAGACCGATGTCCGAAGTCCGTCAGGCTGAGCAAGCCTGTACTGAGATTGTCGAAGTATCGAAGCCCAAAATTCTGATGCTAATTAACAAAATATCTGACATCTGTCAGAAAAATGAGGTTTTAATAAACCGTATCTTTGCATATTATAAAATAGGTAAAGATGGCATCGGCAGATATTAGTAAGTTAGAAGACATTCAGTTATTGGTAAATACATTTTATTCTAGAGTACGAGAAAATGAATTATTAGGGCCAATTTTCGATGGTGTTATCAAAGATAGATGGCCTGAACACTTAGAAAAAATGTATCGCTTTTGGCAAACCGTACTTTTAGAAGTGCATACTTATACCGGAAGCCCGTTTCCGCCACATGCTAAGTTGCCAATTTGCCAACTGCACTTTGACACTTGGTTAAAACTATGGCATAGTACAGTAGATGAATTTTTTGTCGGAGAAAAAGCAGAAGAAGCCAAATGGCGTGGCAGCAAAATGGCCGAAATGTTTATGTTTAAAATTGATTATTACCGTAACAACAGTGCTAAACCGTTACTATAACGTTTGGCAGTTGACATACAAACGCAATACGCAATTCTTAATACTCGATATTATCCTAAATAAATCACTACCTGCTTAATAATCAGATAAAGCGCCAGGCAATACAGAAAAACAGCAATACACTTGTTAATTAAACGACTACTCAACGTAAATTTATCCTGAATATATCTGGCAAAATGGGCATAACCATATAAAGCTACACCAGAGCCTACACCAGAGCCTAAGCTAAATATTATTAAAGAAAGATAATCAGTCTCTATCCATTCATGTAAAATAATATAGTTACCAAAGAACAACCAAAAAGGAATTTGGACCGGATTTAATATACCTAAAATAACGCCCAATAACACGCTACCCTTTCTACTATCTTTCTGTGTTTTGGGCTTTACCACTTTGTTACGGTTTAACCAAGTAATAGTTGCCATTGCCAGCAACAACACTATCATAAAAGTATCGGTATAAGTACTCAACCTTACCGAATTTACACTGGCATCTATATCAACATCGCTAGATACCCAACGGGCAAAACGCATCATCCCGAAGGTAAAAAATACTTCTATGCAAGAAAAAGCCAAAATAAACCCCCATGCTTGGCGCATCCCCCTATTGATGGTCAATTGGGCTAAAGTAAGGTTAATGTTACCCGGTGGGATATAACCCATAGCATTAAGTAGAACGCCAATTAGAAATGTGATTATAAGCATACTTTGGTTTATTGGTGCTTGTTTTTTTAGGTGGTTAGTCTTTGTTTCTTACTCTTTAATCTTTGTTCTTTAATCCTACAAATGCGCTTTCAAAAACTGTCCGGTGTATGAATTTTCTACATTCAGCAAATCGTCTGGCTTACCTTCAAAAACAATATTTCCGCCCTTATCACCTCCTTCCGGACCAATATCAATTACCCAATCAGCACACTTAATCATATCCATATTATGCTCTATAACAATTACTGTGCTGCCTTGTTCTATCAATGTATTTAATGCTTTTAATAGTTTTTTAATGTCATGAAAATGCAACCCGGTTGTTGGCTCATCAAAAATGAAAACTGCTTTTTGGGCATTGTTACCCTTAATTAAAAACGACGCCAATTTAATCCTTTGTGCCTCGCCACCCGACAAAGTATTAGACGATTGCCCCAAATGAACATAACCCAAACCAACATCAACCAACGGTTGCAACTTCGCCAAAATTTTAGGCTCTTTGGCAAAAAACTCCACCGCTTGGTCTATGGTCATATCCAATACATCAGAAACATTTTTATCGTGATAGGTTACATCCAACACCTGTTGTTTAAATCGTTTTCCGCCACAGGCTTCACATGGCAAATAAATATCGGCCATAAACTGCATTTCTATTTTCACTTCGCCTTCGCCCTGACAAACATCGCAACGGCCGCCTTCTACGTTAAAAGAAAATGCCGAAGGTTTTAAACCACCTGCCTTTGCCGCAGCTTGCGAAGCATACAGCGCACGAACATCGTCCCAAGCCTTTACATAGGTTACAGGATTAGAACGCGAAGACCTGCCGATAGGATTTTGGTCGACCATTTCTACCTGTTGCACCAAATCTATATTACCAAAAATGCCATCATAAGCACCTGTTTGCTCACCCGCATAATTGCCTATGGCTTTTTGCAATGCTGGATATAAAATCCGTTTTACCAAACTTGTTTTACCTGAACCTGAAACACCAGTAACGCAAGTAAATACACCTAAAGGAAATTTTATGCTAATATTTTTTAGGTTATTTTCCCTTGCACCTTTAATTAAAATATGGTCTTTCCAAGCCCTACGCTTTTTAGGCACTTCAATATTTTCCTCGCCTGCCAAATATCTTCCGGTAAGCGATTTTTTATCTTTTATGATTTGTTCGTAAGTACCGCTAAATACTAAATTACCGCCTAGTGTACCAGCTTCTGGGCCAATATCAATCAAATGGTCGGCGGCTTTCATTATTTCTTCTTCGTGTTCTACCACCAAAACGGTGTTACCTACGTTCCTCAACGATTCTAAAACACCGATTAAACGGTGTGTATCACGAGGGTGTAGACCAATACTAGGCTCATCTAGCACGTAAACAGAGCCTACTAAACTACTACCTAAAGAAGTCGCCAAGTTGATACGTTGACTTTCTCCACCAGACAAGGTATTCGATAAACGATTTAAAGTTAAATAGCCTAAACCAACATTGTTGAGGTACAAAATGCGGCTACTGATTTCAGAAAGTAAGCGTTTAGCTATTTTTTGCTCGTTCTCGGTTAAATCTAGCGCATCAAAAAATGGCAGAATGGTAGAAAGTGGCATCAACACCAATTCTAAAATAGATTTACTGCCTATTTTTACATAAGATGCATCTTTACGCAAACGAGTTCCTTTACAATCTGGGCAGGTAGTTTTACCACGATAACGTGATAACATTACACGATACTGGATTTTATAGGTCTGCTCCTCCAATTCCTTAAAGAAATCGTCTAGTCCTCTGAAATAGCTGTTACCGGTCCAAAGCAATTGCTGTTGCTCTTCGGTTAAATCGCTGTATGGCCTGTGGATTGGAAAATCAAACTTATCGGCATTCTTGATGAACCGCTTTAGCCAATCGCCCATTTTTTCGCCACGCCAAGGGGCAATGGCACTATCGTAAACGCTCTTGCTTTTATCTGGAATTACCAAATCTTCATCAATACCGATGATATTGCCGTAACCCTCGCAACGTTTGCAAGCTCCATACGGATTATTAAAGCTGAAGAAATTAGGAGTTGGCTCTTCGAACTTTATTCCGTCCAACTCAAACCTATCGCAAAAGAAATGTTGTTTGCCATCATGTTCTACATAACAATCTCCTTTTCCCTCAAAGAAAGCAGTTTGTGCAGAATCTGCAATACGGCTTAAAGTTTCATCATCGTGGGCAACCACAATACGGTCAATCAAGATAAAAACTTGGTCCTCTTCGGTAAGTTCTTTGTCTTTAACCGTGTCATCCGCCAGCACATCTTCTATTTTCTTGATGGCTCCCAAATAAAAAACCCGTAAAAATCCTTTTTGTAAAAGAATAGCTAATTCTTCTTTAATTGTTCTATTATTCTGCGGATGCAATGGGCAGAAGATAGTTACCACCTCATCATCGGCCAATGCCGACACAAAATCTACTACTGTACTTACGGTATCTTTTTTTACCTCGTTACCAGAAATTGGCGAGTAGGTTCTGCCTATCCTCGAGTACAATAATTTGAGATAATCGTAAATTTCGGTAGATGTACCCACCGTTGAACGTGGGTTTGAAGTAATTACTTTTTGCTCAATAGCAATAGCCGGAGCAATTCCTTTAATGTAATCTACATCGGGTTTGTTCATGCGCCCCATAAACTGGCGTGCGTATGCCGATAGACTTTCTACATATCTGCGCTGGCCTTCGGCGTAAAGCGTATCAAATGCTAACGACGATTTTCCCGAGCCGGACATGCCTGTAATAACTACAAATTTATTTTTAGGAATAGCTACATCAATATTTTTTAAATTGTGTACCCTAGCCCCTTTTATGATAATATTTTGATGTGGATTTTTCTCTAGTTCCTTGCTCATCGATGACCTTATAATGCTATAACGCTCTCACGCTTTCTAAAGCTCTTTGCTATAATTTACAAAGATATACAATTGTTATGGTGTCCCAAAGCGATACCTTAGGTATTACATTGTTATATTGTTATAAAGTTGTCTCTCCAAAGTAGTTCCTTGGGAACAAAGGGATGCCTTCGCCAAAAGGTTGAAATGTTGATAACTCGTAATGAAGAGTTGGGTTGCAAACTGCGAACTTTAAAAATGCTTTAGTGGCATACTATTTGGGGTTTTTACATTTTTTAACAATTTAATTCTTTGAATCTCATAAAAAAATGCTTCTTTTGAAATTGTAACACATTAATATTAATTATTCTATCAACAAAAATTAAAAGGAGACAAGCTATCGATTAAAAGTTTTACGTGTTTATTATTTAATAAAGATGGGTTTAATCAAAAACACTCCTATGAGGTTACAACAGGTTAGTGATCAGGATTTGGTGAAGTTATATATCGGTGGCGATGAAACTGTTATCGAAGAACTTCTTCGTAGGCACAAATCTAAAATATTCACCTCAATTTATTTATTGGTTAAAGACCAATACTTGGCAGAAGATATTTTTCAGGATACTTTTATCAAAGTAATTAACACTTTGCGCTCTGGCCGTTACAACGAGGAAGGCAAATTTTTACCTTGGGTAATGCGCATTGCCCATAACTTGGTAATCGATTATTTTAGGAGGGAAAAACGTACGCCAACTATTACCAGTGCCGATGGTACAGACGTGCTTAATCTTATACAAATTCACGAAGAAAGCGCCGAAGACCGTATGCTACGCGAACAAACACACGTTGATTTGCGAAAAATGATACAGCATTTGCCCGATGAGCAAAAAGAAGTATTAATTATGCGTCATTATGCCGATTTAAGCTTTAAAGAAATTGCAGAACTAACCGACGTAAGCATTAATACTGCATTGGGACGTATGCGCTATGCTTTGAGTAATTTACGCAAAATGATGAACGTAAAGGAAGTTATTGTAACTCGTGGTTAGACCACAAAAATGTTACAGATAATTTTTACTTTAATCTAATGCCTCTTAACATTATTTTAACAACGGTTTAATAGCTTTTTCAGCAAAAATTTCAGAAATATTTTGATATAATTTAAAGATTGATAAAATAAAGGCTTTTTGATTGCGTTTAGAAATTTAAATATAAAAGCACATAAAGCGTATGACAAAAACCTTTACCTCAACTCATCTTAAAAACCTATCAAATCCTGAAGCTTTGGAACAAAGCGAAATACCTGACCAGAAATTCTATAAAGCTATTCAACCAAAATTAAATGAGCTTTACAGAGATCCATCGGATGAAACGATAGCCAAGATTTTAAATTACGCTAAAAAGCGTTAACCTAAGTCCCGAAAATATCGGGACTTTTATTTTTTAAAACCTTAAGCCGACAATATCCTACAATAAAAACAACTACCTTTGCTTAGTGTAATTAAAACACTAAGAAGATGCTGATTGACAAAAAATTAATTCCCCTTACATTTGGTGGCTTGGGTATAGGCATTACAGAGTTTGTAATGATGGGACTATTGCCCGATATTGCCAAAGATCTTTCTATTACCATTCCTCAAGCGGGGCATTTAATTTCGGCATACGCTTTAGGCGTAGTTATTGGTGCGCCGTTGTTGGCAATTATAGCAGGCAAATATCCACCAAAGTACATATTAATTGCATTAATGGGTTTATTTACCGTATTTAATGCCCTGTCTGCATTTGCGCCAAGCTACACTACCTTGTTTATAGCCCGATTATTTTCTGGGTTACCACATGGCGCATTTTTCGGAGTAGGTTCGGTAGTAGCCAGTCGTATTGCCCCTAAAGGTAAAGAAGCACAAGCGGTTTCGCTAATGTTTGCCGGACTTACCATTGCCAACTTATTCGGTGTACCATTGGGTACTTTTATTGGCCACAATTACTCATGGAGATATTCTTTTGGCATCGTAGCCCTAGTTGGTATCATTACCTTATTAAGCCTTAAATATTGGCTACCCTATCTTCCGGCAGTTAAAAACAGGGATATTAAGACCGAACTGAGCTTTTTTGCAAAAAGGGAAGCATGGCTTATTATTTTTATGATTTCTATTGGTACGGGAGGACTGTTCTGTTGGATGAGCTACATTGCTCCTTTAATGACTGATGTTGCCGGATTTGCCGAAGATAGCGTTACCTATATTTTAATGTGGGCCGGACTGGGCATGTTAGTCGGAAATTTTGTAGGAGGCTACTTGGCAGATAAATTTTCACCTGCTAAGGCTTGCGTATCTTTATTATTGGCGATGTGTGCCATTCTTGTAATTGTTTTCTTTGTATCACACCACCCGATATTAGCGTTGATAGCTACTTTCTTTACTGGAGCTATTGCTTTTGCGCTGGCATCGCCCATACAAATGTTAATGATTAGAACTGCAAAGGATTCGGAAATGATTGCCGCCTCTGCCAGTCAGGCCAGTTTTAATATTGGAAATGCATTGGGCGCATTGTTTGGAGGTTTTCCATTGGTTTATGGATTGAGCTACAACTACCCATCGTTGGTTGGTGCAGCAATGGCATCAATAGGCGCATTTTTTGCTTATTGGTTGATTAGGAGAATGAGTAATTGAGAGAATGACTGAATGAGTAAATAGCTAACTGTAAATTATGCGTTTTGCCGATATTCATTCATTCAAAACTCAATCATTCAATCATTTTTTATCTGGCACAAACTGCATAGAAAGGGAATTTACACAGTGGCGGGTATTTTTTGAAGTAAACATTTCGCCAATAAAAACATGTCCTAAATGTCCTCCGCAATTGGCGCATACTATTTCAGTGCGTTGTCCATCTGCATCCGGAATACGTTTTACCGCTCCTTTAATTTCATCATCGAAAGCAGGCCAACCACAATGCCCATCAAATTTAGTTTCCGAACGGTATAATGGTGCATTACATCTTTTACAGATATAAGTTCCTTTTTCGAAAAACTTATCGTATTTACCAGTGCCGGGATATTCTGTGCCCTTATGTACAATTATTCTTTCTTCTTCGGGGGTTAGTTTATTCCATTCCATTTTTTGAGTTGTTTTAGCGGGCGTAGCTTTTTTTTCTTGCTTCTGCGCACAGGCGACTATGCTTGTACTCAACATCAGCAGGCCAATCATTACTACATTATTGAAAATTGATTTCATCATCACACAATTTACATCTATCATTGTTATGCCTTAAACAAACATAATAATTAAACGCTTGATATTTCTCACCTGATAGTAATAATCCGCCACAATCATTTTTCCGTTAAAATCGCTATCAAATCCTTTTCTTCTTCTCCGTTTTTATTAATAATCCCAAAATCACTTTTATATTCCCAGGTTGCCCAGCCGATATTATTTTCGTCTAGTACTGTTTTCATATCTCTTAACCAGTTGTTTTTTGCTTCTTTGGGCACACTGTTCAAACAGCCCCATTCGCCACAGTAAAGAGGAACATTGTACTTTTTAGCCACTGCAACAGGTTTCCTTAAATGATGTCTGATACTGTCGATATTATACGATAACTTATGGTTTTTCAACTGCCACTGCAATTCCTTGGGCAAATCCGTCATGTCTTCCTGTTTTATAATGATACCCGGATAATATACCGGGCCTTTATAATCTTTTATTGCCGACCACGAAGCGGCGTGATGGGTGAGTAAGAATGGTTCGTACATGTGAAAACTAAGGATAATGTTTTTATCATTCCCAGGAATCCATAACTGGTCAAAAGTATCGGCACTTTGCCACCTGTTAGAGCCTATTACTATCACTCTTTCCTTCTCCAATTTCCGTATAACCGGAATAACTTTTCTGATTAATTTATTCCAGTCTTCTGGATTATCGGCTACGGGTTCGTTCAGCAGTTCATAGGCCACATTGGTTACGGGGTACTTTTTCAATTCGCCAGACAGGTCTCTCCAACATTTTAAAAAACGTTCCTGTGCGGCAGTTTCTGTCCATAACGGTTTTAATTGTTCGCCAAAGTAATGAGAACGTAGTATATGCAAATCAACTATTGCATTCAGTTGGTATTTTTTATACCAATCCAGTGCCCGTTTTAGTAATAAAAATGCTTCTGCATTTTTTGTACCGTCTTCTTTCCAGAGCTGTTCTTCATCAATCGGTATGCGTATATGGTCAAACCCAAGTCCAGCCAAATATTTTACATCTTTCTCTGTAAAATAATTTTGCCTGTCGATACCCCTTTTGCCACTTTGCGACAGCCAATGGCTAATATTCGTTCCCCTTTTACAAACAAATTTACTGGCTAATTTATTGTCGGGCATGGCATAAGCAAACGAATTTGTTACAACAAACAGGGAAATGAAACAAGATACCAACAGAACATTACTTTTTCCACTCATTTTTAAAATGATTACTTACAATCAAATTTGGGGCATACAGATTTGAAATGCAAATATTTCCATTTTTGCTTCCAAAGAGGCTGTCTAAAAAGGTCGGTCGTCATTCCCGTGAAAACGGGAATCGTAAAGCATTAGCAGTTTTTTAGCCTACTAGCGCATTACGATCGCCAGTCTAACTGGCAATGACGGCAGAGTTTCGACTTTTTAGACAGCCTCTTTACTTTGCAAATAAAAAAGCGCCCAGAATTTCGGGGCGCTTTCTAAAACTATATTGTGTCGAGACTATTTTTTCAATAAAGCAGCCATTGCAGCACCAATTTCGGCAGGGCTTTCTACTACAGTGATACCGCACTCACGCATAATTTTCATTTTTGCGGCAGCAGTATCATCAGCACCACCAACAATAGCACCAGCGTGACCCATTCTACGTCCCGGAGGCGCAGTTTGACCAGCAATGAAACCTACAACTGGCTTAGTACCGTGTTCCTTAATCCAACGAGCAGCTTCGGCTTCCATGCCACCACCAATTTCACCAATCATAATGATACCTTCAGTTTCAGGATCGTTCATTAACAACTCAACCGCTTCTTTAGTAGGTGTACCAATAATTGGGTCGCCACCAATACCAATAGCAGTAGTAATACCCAAACCAGCTTTAACTACTTGGTCAACCGCTTCGTAAGTTAAAGTACCAGATTTAGAAACCACACCTACATTACCTTTTTTAAAGATAAAACCGGGCATAATACCAATTTTAGCTTCATCCGCAGTGATAATACCCGGACAGTTAGGGCCAATTAAACGGCTATCTTTATCCGATAAGTAAGATTTTACCGCAATCATATCCTTAGTTGGGATGCCTTCGGTAATACAAACAATTACCTTAATTCCAGCCTCGGCAGCTTCCATAATGGCATCGGCTGCAAACGGAGGAGGTACAAAAATAATAGATACATCAGCACCAGCTTTATTAACCGCGTCTTTAACTGTGTTAAAAACAGGTTTGCCTAAATGCTCCTGACCGCCTTTGCCGGGCGTAACACCGCCAACAACGTTTGTACCGTAAGCTATCATTTGTTCAGCATGGTAAGTACCTTCGTTTCCGGTAAACCCCTGAACAATTACTTTAGAATTTTTGTTTACTAAAACACTCATTGTATCTATTTTTTGTGCAAACTTAAACTAATTGCAACGGAATGTCAACTGCAAAAGCATATTATTTTTAACCCAATGTTTCTTTCCAAGGTCTGTGAGCCACAGACCTTGGTAGCGGAAAAATTATTTTTTACCTTGCCTCCTATCATGATAAAAACTTTTGCAGATAAAGTAATCGACTTTAACCGCCATCTACATTATACAGGCGAACTGCCCAATGGCTTTCAGGTACTAAATCCTTATATGGATAATCCAGAAACGATGAAAGTAATGCGTGAATTTTACGAGAAATATTACAACGATTCGCTACAAAGAAAATTTATTGTAGGCATTAATCCAAGCCGTCATGGAGCAGGTGTAACCGGTGTACCTTTTACAGATACCAAACGGTTAGATAGTGTGTGTGGCATAAAAATGCAATCGGCATATACACATGAAATTTCTTCGGTATTTATATACGATATGATAACAGCGTATGGTGGTGCAAAAGATTTTTATCGGAATTTTTACATCAATTCTCCTTTTCCTTTAGCTATTATCCGTGCCACAAAAGATGGCAAGTGGCTCAACGCAAACTATTATGACGATTTAAATCTATTTAAAATGGTAAAGGGCTTTATGATAGAGTCTTTAAAAAAGCATATCAGCTTAGGATTAGATACTTCGGAAGTTTTTATACTGGGGAAGAAAAATGCAGATTTTATCCACAAACTAAATAAGGAAGAAAAACTATTTGACAAGTTAACCATATTAGAACATCCTCGTTTTATACAGCAATACAAATTGAGGGAAAAGCAGTTATACATAGATAAATATGTCCTAACGCTAAAAAAAATGGAATCCATTAAGAATATTTTATAGTTTATAAGAACATAAATAGATAAAAAGTTAACAGTTTTTAAAACTTATGAAATAAATTCTCCCTAAGAATAAAATTTAACGATATTTACTTCATCAATTGCCGAGCTAACTAACTAGAAGAACATCAAAAATGATAGATACCCTGTTAAGCTACGATTTTGCGTGGAAATCATACACCACCGGTCAGTCGTTAGCCACAGATAAAACCCACATTTTTAGGATTGATATCAACAATCATTTCCCGAAAATAAAGAAAGCATTAGCAGATGTACTTTCGGAACGTGAGCAGGAAAAAGCTGGCAGGATGTTTATAGCGAAGGACAAGGAACGTTATGTGGTGAGTAAGTATTGCTTACGTACCATTCTTTCTTTATGCTTAAACACCAATCCTCACAAAATTGACTTTATTTTTCACGAGCATAAAAAACCTACCGTTAACGGTATAGAATTTAACATTAGCCACACTGGCGATTATGTGCTGATTGCCATTAGCCCTAAAGCCGTAGGTATTGATGTGGAATTTTTAAATAGGGAATTTGATTTTAAATCGATATTGGATATCACTTTCTCTAACAAGGAGATAGATTATATTGGCAACAAGGATATTAATCCAACCAATTTTTATGTGATGTGGACTAGAAAAGAGGCCTTGTTAAAAGCCAGCGGCGAAGGTGTGAGTGATAATCTTCATCTTATTGAATGCCTTGACGAACATCTGGAAAGAGAAAAAGAGGTGTTTAAAATGCGTACGTTTATGATAGCCGATAATTATGTAGCTAGTATAGCCACTACTCTCGACCAAAAAGAGTTACTATTTTGGAATTGGGTTTAACCTCATAATTGTTCATTAGTCATTAGTTGAATTAGCCATTGGTTTTGGGTGTAAATTTGCCAATTGTTATCTCGATAACTATCGGAAGAAAACTGTATATTTGAGTGCAATGGCTAAATTAAAGTTTGTTTTCTTACTGCTGATTATCTTAGGTGTTGTGGGTTACGCCTGCAAAAAAGAGCCTGTGGATAGTAAGGTTTTCATGGAAAAGTATTTATTGGGCAGATGGTACATCAACACTTATGTAGAAATGGAAATCACCAACAACGACACTACACACCTTGATACTTTGTATGCCGTATCTACCAGCGATACTTCTAGAATATGGGTAAGTTATACCGAAGACAAGCAATTTATTAAAGGCGCTAGCACAGTTCCATTTGCTGTTGATGAAAAAGGCGAGAGCATTACTTTCTCCACTAATCCGGATAGCACTTGGTTTATGCCTTATGTAAGGACAAGGTATTTTAAATTAGCTCATATCCGCAAGGAAACCGTTGGCAGCGATATACATCAGTACATTATTGAACAGGAATTTAGAAAACAATAAAGCTATTTCGCAATACCTACCGAAGAAAACTGCAAATCGTAAAGGCGTTTGTAATAGCCATCGAGTTTTAGCAATTGCTGATGTGTGCCTTTTTCCTTAATTTCTCCTTTGTCCAGAACAATAATCAAATCGGCTTTTTGTATAGTAGACAAACGGTGGGCAATCACAATCGATGTCCTGTCCTGCATCAATTTATCAATAGCGTTCTGTATCAATAGCTCGGTTTCGGTATCTACCGATGATGTAGCCTCGTCTAACACTAAAATACCGGGCTTATACACCAATGCCCTAATAAACGAAATCAGTTGTGCCTGTCCTGACGAAAGCGTTGCACCTCTTTCCATCACATTGTAATGATAGCCACCGGGCAATCGTTCTATAAAATTGTGTGCCCCAACTTTTTTTGCCGCATCTACAACTTCTTCAAAAGTAACTTTGGGATTGTTTAAGGTAATGTTGTTGTAAATGGTATCCGAAAAAAGAAATACATCCTGCAAAACAGTAGCAATGTTGCTACGCAAATAAGAAAGGTCGTAATTTCGGATGTTTTCCCCATCAATGGTAATGCTGCCCTTTTGTATCTCATAAAACCTGTTTAAGATATTGATAGTTGACGATTTTCCTGCCCCTGTTGCCCCTACCAAAGCAATAGTTTGACCTGATTTCACTTCAAATGAAATGTCTTTCAGCACATATTTTGGGTCCGCTTCTTCATCTTGGTCATAGCTGAACCATACGTTTTTAAAGGAGATATCGCCATGTAGTTTTTCAGGTTTCAGTGTTCCGTTATTTGGGGTAACCTCATCTGTATCCAACACCTTAAAAACACGTTCTGCCCCCACCATGCCCATTTGTAGGGTATTAAATTTATCGGCAAGTTCTCTAATTGGCCTAAACAGCATGTTAATGAACATGATAAAAGTGGTAATGATGCCAGGGTCTACATTTGGAATATCGAGCACTGTTTTTGCACCGTACCAAATCAGCAAACCTAAAGACATTGCCGAAATTAACTCTACCACCGGAAAAAAAATAGAATAGTACCAGTTAGAACGGATATTGGCATCGCGATAGCGAGAATTGATTTTTTTAAACTTTTTATATTCTTGATCTTCTCTTGCAAAATATTGGATAATGGCAATGCCGCTAATATGCTCCTGTAAAAAAGTGTTCAGGTTAGATACTTCTGCCCTTACTTCCTGAAAGGCTACCTTAATGGATTTTTGGAAAATCCTAGTGGCGATCATTAAAAATGGCATGGGTATAAGCACCGCTAGGGTCAATTTCCAATCCATATAGAACATTATGCCCACAATAACAATCACTTGCAGCAAATCGCCAATCATGGCTATTAAACCCTCCGAAAAAATATCGGCAATGGTTTCTAAATCGGAAACGGTACGGGTAATTAACTGGCCGATGGGTGTTTTATCAAAAAACTTTAACCTTAGTTTGGTGATATGGTTAAAAACGTTAATCCGCAAATCTCTAATGGCCGATTGCCCAAGTTGGTTGGTTAATAAGGTATGCGCATATTGAAAAGCGGTTTGCAATACCAAAAGCACCAACATAATGATGGTAATATTTAGCAGTCCGTAATAATCGCCTTTTAGGATATGCTTATCTAAAGTATAGCCCACCAGCCACGGACGCACCGGGGCAACGGCAGCCAATAAGATGGTAAGCACCACAGACCACGCAAAAACAGCCCTGTAAGGTTTTACATAAGCCATTACTCTTTTCAATAGGCTAAAATTAAATGCGTCTCCGGTTACTTTTGACATTTTACAAATTTTGAATGAGCAAGTTTTAAATGATTAAATATTTGCAAATCTTACTAGTGTTATTCATTTTGCCATTTAATCATTTACTCATTTTTTACATATGGATATTCCACTGCTACTAAATACAAACCGCAAGCAGGTACAGATTGCCCGGCGTTGCTTCTGTTTTTACTTTCTATGATATTTACCACTTCTTCTACTTCAATATCTCCCCTGCCTACCATTATCATTGTGCCCATAATTGCCCGCACCATGTTTCGCAAAAATCTATCGGCCTTTATGGTAAACACTAAGCCGTTTGGCTGCTCCTCAAATTTGGCATAGCTGATTTTACAGTTGTTGGTATAGGTTTGGGTGTTTGATTTACTAAAACTAGAGAAATCCGTATACTGCAATAAAATCTGCGCTGCTTTGTTCATCTTCTCCACATCTAGCTTTCCTTTGTATAGCCAAGAACGGTTTACCTTAAAAGGGTCTTTATGAAAATGCAGATAATATTTATACGCCCTAGCTATAGCATCAAAACGGGCATGGGCATCGTTTGCTACTTCAAAAATTCTATGAACAGCAATACTGAAAGGCAGTAGCGCATTAACGCCAATAACAGCATTTTCAACGCTCTTAACGTTCTCCAATTTCGTGAGGTCTACCTGCTGCAAATCGAAATGGGCATAAAACTGTGTGGCATGTACACCTGTATCGGTACGTCCACAACCTAACGACATTATTTCCTGCCGAAAGAAAGTGCTTAGTGCTTTATCTAAACATTCTTGTACGGTAATGCCATTGGGCTGAATTTGCCACCCGTGAAAATCGATGCCGTTATAACTTAGTTCGACGAAATATCGCTTTGTTTCCAATAGTGCAAAAATAAAGGAAAGAACAAGGAATAAAGAATAAGGAACAAAGATTATGAAGTAACAATAACAAAACGAAAAAGTAGATTAAACGTAACGTCAGTCTTTCATCTTTGTTCTTTTATCTCCAAAACCCTAAGTTTGTAGAAAAATTCACCCTCATTATGATTCAAAGAATTCAATCTATTTGGCTTTTATTGGCCGCTATTGCGATTTTGTGTTTATTATTTGTACCAGTACTTATCTCCAAAGATGGCGAAAGCACCTATACCTTAAATGGTTATGGCATTAACAACAAATCTACAAACATACTTTTATTAGTTAGTACTATTTTAGCCGGACTAATTAGTTTACTTAATATCTTTAATTTTAGGAATAGAAGGCTTCAAATCCGTATTGCTTCACTAAACATTTTGCTAATTTTAGGGCTGTCTTTTTGGTTTTCGTCTTTAGCAAAACAACTACCTGGTGGTATTAAAAACTCTGATATTGGAATTGGCCTTTTTCTTCCTTTGGCAGCCATTATTTTTACTTTACTGGCCATTAGAGGTATTAAAAAAGATGAAAAACTGATACGCTCTGCCGACAGGTTACGTTAAATTTCGATTAAATATCTGTTTACAATTGTCTGCAAATGAGATTTTTGCTATCTTTATTCATAATTCTTCACCCTTAACTGATTTTTTATGAAAAAACTTTTACTAATTATCCCCATTTGGATTTTATTCTTAGTACCATTTGTTGCCAACGCCGATGTAATTGCGCAATGGGCATTGAGTTCGACTACAACAACAGCCACAACGAACGGTGAAAACGTCACCAACTCATCCATTACACTTTCTTCCGGAACTTTACAATATGTAAACAACCCTTCGAGCATATATGGTGCTTCATGGCCAGCTAGCTTTAGCACTAGTGGAAAATATTTTCAATTTTCAATGTCTGTAAATTCTGGTAAACAAGCTTTGTTATCTTCTGTTACTCTTGATGCAGGTAGAACTACTTCCGGTCCGGCAAATTTTCGAGTACAATATAGCATGGATAATTTTGCGACAGCCGGTATAGATGTAGGAATTTTTACTAATTGGAATACCTCAGCTCTAACCACATGTGAATTAATAGGGTTACCAAGTTCTAATATATCAGGAACAATAACTTTCAGGGTTTGGGGATATAACGACGGGGAAAATACTGCTAGTGGTAATTTTATGCTCAATAACATTACCATTAACGGCGTTACTTCTACCCTCCCCGTTTCCCTCACCTCATTTACCGCCAAAGCCAACCTACAAAATATAGATTTAGCTTGGGCAACGGCATCAGAAAAAAACAATTCCCACTTTGATGTATTACGTTCTGGTGATGGCAAAACCTTTACCAAAATTGATGAGGTTAAAGGTGCAGGAACAACTGATGCAACTAACAATTATACCTTTACAGACAAAAATGCTTTACCCGGTGTTAGCTACTACCAATTGAAACAAGTAGATTTTAATGGCAATGCAACACTTTCTAAGGTAGAAGCAGTTAAATCTAACGTAGCTGCAAGTAACTTTAAAGTAACTACCAACCAACAAGAGGGAACTGTTAAGCTAACTATATATGCGGCCAACGAAGGTAAGGCAACTTTTAAGATTTACAATTTAAACGGTCGTAAATTGACGGAACAGGAATTAACTTTAAGTAAAGGTTACTCTAATCTTTCGGTTCCGTTTAATGGCGCTAATGGTTTGCATGTGGCAACATTAACTACCGCTACCGAAACGGTTACGCAGAAATTTATTCAATAGGGGATGAAATTATTACCAATTATAGCTTTTATTTTACTTATGTCTAAATGTAAAAGAGATGAACGGTTAATAAACCAACCTTGCTCTGGAGATTGTATTACATTCAGAATCAAGTTAGGTACAGATTATATGGCAAAAACACCTGTTGGGAACATTCCTATTGAACTCGGATGGGAAGAGAGAAGGTATCTATATTACAATCCCGGAAGATTAATAGGAACAGCTACAACTTCAACTGACGGGACTTGTGAAATTTCGTTCAAAGCAAAACAAGAAGAGTTAACTAAAGGCAACTATTATATCAAGTTGTTTCACTCAGACGAATACCATAACAAAGATTTTCAATACTCTTACTACATAAAAAAATCCGATACTACCGTAGATACAAGAATACACCTTATAAGTAAAGCAAATCTTAAAGTTATATTTAAAGACTTTGACCCAAAAGTTTCAAATGATAATTTTAATGTATTCGCTCGCTTCAAAATCGCATTTCCAAAAGATTATGGTAGTTATAGCGTATTACCTTACGGTGGATTTAGCTTTACAACCGGAGCATTTTCAACAAAAGAATTATCAGGTGTAACAGCTGGAAATGACTACACTTATATAACAGTAAATCGGCGTATTAACGGTGTAACCACACAAGTCGAAGATAGTTTATACATAGCAAAAGGAGAAACAAAAACCTATACTGTTTCGTACTAGATGAATTAAAACACGATGATTTTGTTTCCTAGTTCTTTAGCTAAGTTCTGTATTGCATTTTAAAGCCAGTTTATTACCAAACTGGCTTTCTATTTATTAATTGTTTTAGTTTAATTGCAATGCCTTTAGTAAAATAGTTCATTCCGATAACCATCAGAAGTAACACAATATTTTTTATCACACAACTTCTTAAACTTCGTAAGTCTAAATTATCCCCCTACTCAATATTAATCGGCCTATTTTTTGGGTATTTTACCTGATATTTTAAATCAATTTTCTTTTGTTCGTTTGGCTGTAACACAAAAGCCCAAGTTAATTTACCGTTAGTTTCATCTAGCTTGGCTTTCGAAAGCTCTTGTTTCTCTACGGTAATATCATTATTGGTAGTAACTGGCAATTGGTCTTCTATGGTTAAGTTTACCGCTTGGCTTTTTCTATTTTTCACATCAATTACAAAATGTCTGGTGTCTTTCTGCGATGAACCAATAAACTGCCTTTCTGTAAATCCTTTTTGCTTTTCTCGTCTTACCGATACATTTTTATCTACGCCTAAAGAAATGGTCAAAGTATCGGTGTTTCGAATATCTAGCAACGATTTGCCCAAATAAGTTCCTTCAAAGAAAATACTTGCTTCGCCACTTATGAAATTTACTTCGTTAAAATCGGTAATCTTAGCGGTCAGAAAAGCATCGTTGGTTACTTTAGGTACGGCATAATATTCGTACTCTGCCTTAAAATCGTAATTGCCTATATCAACCGCAGCTTGTTTGCCATCGCTCAAGATAGTATAGGGCAGTTTAATTTCAAAAGTAACATTGGTTTGTTTTTCAATGTTTTTAACCTCTAATGGTACGGAAGAAATTGAATTAGCTCCTCTAATCTGAATACCAGCAACCTTATCTTGCAATGCACTAATTTCTTTTTTCTGTACTCCATAACTGCTTCCCACAACTTCCTGCAAAGCCTGTACTTCTGGCCTTAACCTCACATTTAATTGTCCGTAAGATGCTTGCAATTCTTGTTGTTGGTAACCAATATAACTAAATTCTAACCTATTAGCACCTGCTGGCATTTGTATCGAATAATTACCCTCTGCATCTGTAACGGTAGCTACCGATGAATTTTTAACCCGTACAGAAACTCCCGGCAAAGCCAAATTATTATTGGCATCAACCACTTTTCCCTTAACTGCATTTGACGAAGCCATTATTGGATTAAATAAAGAATATCCGGCACTTAAATAACCCAACAAGTAAGTTGGCAAGTTAGGTTTTTCGTTGTTATTAGATGGATTACCAGACGACAAGATCAGTTTTACATTTTTCCAATCTTCTCCCGAATTTTGACTAACATTAGCCTTATAAACTAATTGTATAGGGCTTGCCACATCCTTAGCCCTGATATCGTAAGTTGGATACCAGCTTGCATTTTTCACAAGGTAGGTAATGGCAAATTTGCCTTTGGTTGCGGCTTTAGCCGATACTTTTACTACTACATCGTTAGAATTACCGATAGGTTTTCCGTCTACTTCTGCTACTTGTTTGTTTATTTTAGCAACTTCTTCGTACAGTTTATCAATATCTTTTTGCAGTGCGGTTTGTTTATTTTTCGCTTCCATTAAACGTTGTTTCTGAAAATCCAACGCTGCTTTAAGTTTAGTTAAATCATAAGCTACATAAGCACCTGTTACGGTTTGGTTTTTCATTAACATCTCTTCTTCAGATTTATAGACGGCCATTTCATTTTTCAGTGCAACAATCTTATCAGAAATTTCATCTGATTTAGCTTGTAATGCCACTTTTTGCACTGATTTTTTCTTATCTAACAAAAAATTGTTCTGCTTGGCGACAGATAGAATGGTGAAATTGCCTTCGCCTTTTGCCTGTAAACTTTGTGTTTCGATGCTTGAGGAAAGCCCAGAAAACACAAGGAGGCTAACACCTTGCGGAATGTCTACATTATCGGACTGGCGCTGCACCTGCGCACCGTTCATAAATACGGTAACACCGGCTATTTTTGAATTTACATTAAGTTGGTTGTCTTGCGCAAAAGCTACAACATTTAAGAAGAGCAGCAATGCAGAAAGTAGTTTCTTATTCATATTGATTGAGTTTATATCAACATGATGCACTGATGAAGGGTTTTACATAAACGGAAATAAAAAAAGAGGTTGCCCGAAAAGTCGGGGTCGTCATTCCCGTGAAAACGGGAATCTTAAAGCACCAACTAGGTTTTACGGCCTACTTTCGCATTACGATTGCCAGTCAAGCTGGCAATGACGGCGAGGCTTTCACTTTTCAGACACCCTCTTTATAAACATTAATGTATGCCTTTAAAAATTCTGCTCCATCTGATTTTGTTGAGGAATGAGCCTTCGCTATCTACACTTAACCAAATAAACAGGGCTTTACCTACAATATGGTCTTCGGGTACAAAGCCCCAATAACGCGAATCAGCCGATTGATGGCGGTTATCTCCCATCATCCAGTAATAATCCATTTTAAAGGTGTAGGTAGTTGCTTTTTGGCCATTTAATAACCAATCGTTACCCACTTTTTCTAATTTGTTACCCTCGTAAATACGGATTGCTCTTTCGTACAATGGCATATTTAAACTATCTAAAGTGATAGTCCATCCTTTTTTGGGTACTACAAATGGGCCGTAGTTGTCCAAATTCCATTTCCTGTTTTTATCGTGGGGGAATATTGCCACGTCAAACTCATCGGGCGGCATCAATTCTTCTGTAACCGATTTTACATAAGGTGATTTTTTCAGTTCCTTAACCAAATCTGGTGTACCTTCAAACCTATAAACCGTAGGCAAGGCGGTTGCACCGATTTTAAAGCCCATATCTTCAAATAGCTTTAAATTGATATCGGAAGTAGTAAACTCTACATTATATCCAAAACCTCCGGTACCAACCAAAGGTTCGGGTTTTCCATTTACTACCGCCAAGCCATTTCGCATACTAATGGTATCTCCAGCGATAGCGATGCAGCGTTTTATAAAGTTCTCACGCTTATCAACAGGGCGGCTTGTTACCGTAAAATTCGACCAAATAGACTGCTTGCTCTCGCCACGCAACTGCATCTGGTAATAGTTGTCGTCCTGACGTTCCAACACAACGGTATCTCCCTCCGGAAAATTGAAAACTACCACATCGTTACGTTTAATGTTCTGCAAGCCGGGCAACCTTCTGTATTTCCATTGTACACCATCCCAATAGGCTTTTGTACCTAATAAAGGCATGGTATGATGCGCAAATGGAAACGCCACAGGGGTCATAGGTATACGTGCACCGTAATTTACCTTGCTTACAAAAAGGAAATCGCCAACCAAAAGTGAGCGCTCCATTGAACCCGAAGGAATAGTATATGCTTCGATGAAAAACACACGGATTATAGTTGCCGCCACCACTGCAAATACAATAGCATCAACCCATTCTCTTGTTTTAGTTTTTTTCTTTTTGGGCTTATCCGAATCTTTTTTCTTTTGCCAGAATTTCCAATTCATTGTTAATCTTTAAAATTAAATATATCAGCTATGCTGTAAAAACCTTTTTTGTTTTGTAGCCATTCTGCGGCCACTACTGCTCCCAAGGCAAAACCTGCCCTGCTGTGTGCAGTGTGTTTAATTTCTATATCGTCTACTTCAGAGCTATAAACCACAGTGTGCGTTCCGGGCACATTCTCAATCCTAAGCGACTCTATGAGCAATTGGTCGTTTTTTAACTTCTCAGAAATTGGTGTTCCTTCCAATTCGTTTATCCATTCCTTTTTACTGTCAATCTCTTCAATAATACCTTCGGCAATGGTCATTGCTGTACCGCTTGGTGCATCTAATTTTTGTGTATGGTGTATTTCTTCAACCTGTACATCGTAAGCCGGATAATTGTTCATCAGCTTTGCCAGCACTTTATTTAAGTGGAAGAATATATTTACGCCAATACTAAAGTTAGAGCCGTAAAGTAGGGTATTGTTACTCGCCTCGCAATCGTTTTTTATTTTTTGCAGTTCGCCATACCAGCCTGTTGTGCCAACTACTACGGGTACTTTTGCCTCAAAGCATTTATAGATATTGTCTACCGCAGCATTGGGCGCACTGAAATCTATCGCCACATCGGCCTGCTCTAAGTTTGATATAGTGAAATCCTCCAGATTTTCTATTCCTATTTTAAGCACTATTTCGTGCCCACGTTCATTAGCAAAACGTTCTATAATCTGCCCCATTTTGCCATAGCCTAAAAGCGCTATCTTCATAATCTAAGCGTAAGTTTTAATGCCGGTGCAATGTTATTTGAACCGTACATGGTATTTGTATTTATTGTTGTTGGTGATATTTTAAACGACAAAGTTTCATCGACATTGAAATATTTTAAACGTGCCGTTACGTAGGCATCTAATACATTTAAGCCGTACAAACCTACTAAAGAAATGATTACGATTTCACGGTTACGTTTATAAATATTCTTTGCTACGGTAAGCGCATTCGCATCCGGATATTGGGTTAAACCATTATCAGGGTCTGGTGTTCCATGTAATTGTCGATATTGTAATTCTCTCAAAAATCGATGGTAGTTGTTATTGTTATCAAAGTACGACATTACCAACATGGTACCACCAGCGTAAATAGCTCCAATTTTGCCGATGATATACATTTTCTGCAAAACCTTTTTACCTTGTACCCTGCCGCTTTTTACATCATCAACCACTAAACCATAGTTATAAATTTGCCCTAATCCCGGAAAAATAAGTGAGCGATATACAGCCTTTTTTCCCGCTATTTTACCTTGATTTATATATTTAGTCGGTGCAATAGTATCTAACTTTGCGGTAGTATCTTGTCTTACTGAGGTTGTAGGGTTTTGCGCATTTACTTGAGCAAAAACGAAACATAATACCACAGAAAGAAGGAATAAGCGCATTACCAATCTAAAAGTTCTAAAATTCGATTAAGGTCATCGTTATTTACAAAAGGAATTTCGATAGCTCCTTTTCCGTTATCTTTTACCTTTAATTTTACGTTGGTAGCAAACTTAGAAGCCAAATCGTTTTGCAATTTTTGGTACTCGAAAGAAACTGCTTCGGTTTTTGTAGGCACTTTAATTTGCACTTGGTTAATGCCCCTTACTAAATCTTCTACCTTACGTACCGAAAGACCTTTATCAATAATTTCTTGGTGGATAAACAGTTGCTTAGCTTCGTCTTCAACCGAAATTAAAGCACGGGCATGGCCCATAGAAATTTTATTATCGCGGATAGATGCCTGAATAACAGGAGGCAGTTTAAGCAGTCTTAGGTAATTGCTTACCGTTGTTCTGTTCTTGCCTACACGTTCGCCCAACTGCTCGGCTTTCAGATTACACTCATCTATCATCTGTTGAAAACTTAGGGCTACTTCAATAGCGTTTAAGTTTTCGCGTTGGATGTTCTCAATCAGTGCCATTTCCAACATCTGCTGGTTATCGGCAGTACGTATATAAGCTGGAATTTCTGTCAATCCCGCCAATTTAGAAGCTCTAAACCTGCGTTCACCAGAAATCAACTGATATTTATTGCCGTTTTTACGAACGGTAATTGGCTGTATCAACCCTTGTACTTTAATCGAATCGGCAAGTTCATTGAGTGCAACTTGGTCAAACTCGGTACGTGGCTGGTATGGGTTGGTTTCTATATCGGTAATGCGAATATGGCTAATACTGCCAACTTGCGGTGTTGCTGGTATATTTTCTACGGCAGGCTTTGGGGAATTAACCGTTTCGTTATCATCCAAAAGCGCACTTAATCCTTTACCTAATCCGGTTTTTCTTTGAAAAGATGTCATCTATATATCTTAAATAGTTGCTGTTTTTTCTTCCTGCTCTTCTTTAAGCAATCCGTTTTTACGAACAATTTCTCTTGCTAAATTTAAATAGTTGATAGCTCCTTTGCTATTGGCATCGTGCATAATTACCGATACACCGTAGCTTGGAGCTTCGCTTAAACGAGTATTACGTTGTATAATGGTTTCGAAAACCAAATCTTGGAAATGCGTTTTTACTTCTTCTACCACTTGGTTAGATAGACGCAGCCTTACATCGTACATGGTTAACAAAATGCCCTCAATTTCCAATGTAGGATTTAATCTATTTTGTACAATTTTAATGGTGTTCAACAATTTGCCTAAGCCTTCCAAAGCGAAATATTCACATTGAACGGGAATGATTACAGAATCTGCCGCAGTTAAGGAGTTGATGGTAATTAGGCCTAAAGATGGTGAACAATCGATAATGATGAAATCGTATTGGTCTTTCACTTTCTCTAGCACCGCTTTCATTTTGTACTCGCGGTTTGCCAAGTTAATCATCTCAATCTCTGCACCTACCAAGTCAATATGGGCGGGCAACAAATCCAAATTAGGGGTTTCTGTTTTTACAATGGCATCTGTTGGCTCAACATCGTTAATAATACACTCGTAAATGCTGTTTTTGATATTCCGGGGGTCGAAACCGATACCCGAAGTAGAGTTAGCCTGTGGGTCTGCATCAACCAAAAGCGTTCTATATTCTAAAACGGCTAAGCTAGCTGCTAAATTAATAGATGAGGTGGTTTTTCCTACTCCTCCTTTTTGGTTTGCTAAAGCAATAATCTTACTCATTTATTCTTTTTGAAAATGCCACAACCTGTAATGGCTTAATTTTAAACTAAAAATCCCGAAAAAATGCTATTTTTGTGATGTATAGGCATTTTTTAACAATTAGCTAAGATACGAACTAAAAATAAATATTAGTATCGGCGCTACTTGTGTTTTACACATCTTATCAACAATTTTTAAATGGTAACCATTATAGCCGGAACTAACAGACCTAATAGCAATACGCTAAAAGTTGCTAAATATTATCAAAACGAACTGGCTAAAAAGGGCTTACAAACCGCCTTGTTCAATTTGCAAGACTTGCCTGCCAACTTTGTTGCCGAAGATTTATATGGAAAAAAATCTGAAGCATTTGAAAAAATACAACAGTTAATCACCAATACCAGTAAATTTTTATTCATTATTCCCGAGTATAACGGAAGCTATCCAGGCGTGCTAAAAACATTTATTGATGCCTGTGCTTTTCCCGAAAGTTTTTATGATAAAAAGGCTTGCTTAGTGGGCATTTCTTCTGGCAAATATGGCAATATTAGGGGTATAGAGCATTTTAATGGTGTTTGCGCCTATCTGCATTTACATGTAATGCCTTTGCGTATCCACATTTCGTACATTAAAAACGAGCTTAACGAAAACGGTGAGCTTTTTTTGGAAGATACCACTAAGTTTACACAACAGCAGATGGATAAGTTTGTGGTGTATTAGTCGGAAGACGGAAGTCAGATGTCCGAAGATAAAAGAACCAATGGTTGATAGTTAATGGCTGATAGCTTTGCAGATTGTAAACTGCCAACTGAAAACTGCTAAAGGGTAAACCTAATCCATTTATCGCCTTCGTAACCAAAAATAAAATGGCCGGGATGTATCATTTCGGCAATATCTTCTACCAATGCAACGGCTTCTTCTGGTTTTGATAGGCGATAATCATCTGCTAACAAGCATACTCTGCTAAATTTTACTGCCGGCCAAGCATCATCCAGTAAAACTGGTACTTTACGCATCAAATCATCCAATAGCTTACCTTTTTCATAAAAGATAATGTAGGCTGCCTCCATAGGTTGGGTAGTAACCGCAGCACCGCTTAATTCGGCAATAGCCAAAAGCTCTGCATGTGGCTGCCCCAATGAATCTAAAAAGCAAACAGGTACTTTATCTATGAACTTAATCTTATGTTCAACAATAGCCAAACGTTCTAATAGTTCCTCACGTAGTTCGATATTGTTTTCGGCATTTATAAGTTCATTTAAAGCAGACATCTGAATTATTTTATTAATTTGTACAAAAATAGTATTTCCCCTATCGATGCGTATCATTAAGCTCAATATATTTTGTATTTGCTGTATCATTAGTCTTTTTTCGTGCAAGAGCAATAACAATAGCGATAAGAAAATATTCAATATTAATCTCGACCAAAACCTAACTTCATTAGACCCTGCCTTTGCCCGTAACCAAAACGCTATTTGGATGATTAACCAAATTTTTAATGGACTGGTACAGGTAGATAAAGATTTAAACACCATACCCTGCATTGCCAAAACTTGGGAAATAGCCGATGATGGACTAACTTATACTTTTCATTTACGCAATGATGTTTTTTTCCACGATGATGCGCTGTTTAAGAACGGCAAGGGCAGAAAAGTAACAGCTGAAGATTTTGTTTACAGTTTTTACAGATTGATTGACCCGAAAGTTGCTTCATCTGGCGGATGGATTTTTAGCGACAAAGTAAAAGACCGCAGCAGTTTCATTGCAAGTAACGATAGTACTTTTCAGGTAAAATTGGTTAAGCCTTTTCCTGCCTTTATGAATTTGTTGACGGCACAATATTGCTCAATTGTCCCCAAAGAAGTGGTTGAGCATTATGGCAAGGATTTTCGAAATCATCCGGTAGGTACCGGACCTTTTAAATTTAAGTACTGGAAAGAAGACGAGGTGTTGGTGTTGTTAAAAAACGAAAACTATTTCGAGAAAGATAGTAGCGGTAATCCCTTGCCTTATTTGGATGCCGTGAAAGCAACATTCATTAACGACAAACAGAGCGCTTTCATGAATTTCATTAAAAAAGAACTTGATTTCTTTAACAGTGTTGATGGCAGCTATCGGGATGATATATTGACCAAAAGCGGAAAAATGACCCGCAAGTACAAAGGTAAATTCCAACTGATAAAAGGGCCTTATTTATGTACAGAATATGTAGGTATTTTAGTTGACACCAGCAAAAGCATTGTAAAAAACTCTCCTTTAAGATTTAAAAAAGTACGACAGGCTATTAATTATGCTATCGACAGAAGAAAATTGATAAAATATTTGCGCAATAGCATCGGTACACCTGCAACTTCGGGCTTTATTCCCAAAGGGATGCCCGGTTTCGACAGCACAAAAGTTAAAGGTTACGACTACAATCCCGTCTTAGCCGCGAAATTACTTGCAGAAGCTGGCTTTCCCAATGGAAAAGGAATGCCGGAAATAAAATTGAGTACATCTACCACTTATAAAGATTTGATAGAATTTATACAAGGCGAATTGAGCAACATTGGCATTAAAGCAAAGGTAGATGTAAGCCCTAGCGCCAGTTTAAGGGATTTGATGGCCAAAAATGAAGTTAGTTTTTTTAGAGGCTCATGGATTGCCGATTATCCCGACGGCGAAAATTACCTTTCTGTTTTTTACTCTAAAAACAAAGTCCCCTTTGGGCCAAATTACACAGGTTATTTTAACAAAGAGTTTGATAGGCTGTTTGAGCAAAGCTATTATGAAAATGACGCCAAAAAACGCTTTGAGCTTTACCAAAAAATGGACAATATGGTAATGGAATACGCATCGGTAGTATCTATTCTATACGACCAATCGGTAGTAATGCTACAAAACAACATTAGCGGATATAATATCAATCCGCTAAGTTTAATGATTTTAAAAGGCGTTAAGAAAGAGTAGTTTTCAGTTGGCAGTTGACAGTTAACTTAATTAGCTGCCGGTTTAGGGTCTACCTCGTTTCTATAAAGTTCAAAAATCTCATTATCGCCCATTACTAGCCAAAGTTTTTCAATATCTTCTAAAGCAAATTTATGGCTAAAACAATATTCTTGGTAACGTGTTTCGCCAGTCTGTACTGTATATTTAACAGCGTAATCGCCAGACTCGGCCTTGGTGGTATAATTTCTAATTAGTTTTCCCGATTTTAAATAGATATGCACTTTTTCATCTCTCCAATCAAAGGGTTTGGCTGTTTTTTGATTAATCACTGCACATTTTACCACCGTATAACCTTTTTGTCCAGCTGGTTCTACATATTGCATAGTCTTAGGATAAAACCCAAAATCAAAATCAATAGTTTTATCAGGGTTACTGATGATGGTTGAATAATAAACAATTTTTTGGGCATAAGTGGCCAGTACCGTAACAACTAACAGCAAGCTGGCAATAAATAATTTTTTCATCTTGGCTTATAAATTTATTGTTTAATTTATATACCAAAACTAGGGCATGAAATTCTAGTATAATTAAGCGTTTATACTGAAAAGCGCTACGTATTATTGGGTATTTTAAAGCAGTTTATGGGAATAAGCATATCTCACCAGACCGATAGCATTATTAGCACCTGTTTTCCGCATCAGATTTTTACGATGCGTTTCTACCGTACGCTCGCTAATGAAAAGTTTTTCGGCTATTTGCTTGCTCGTTAGTTCTTGAGCCAACAGCTTTAGCACTTCAAGCTCCCTTTCTGTAATCTGGTTTTCGTTGGTTTCTTGTGGCTGTAATGCTGTTAATAGGGCTTTATTTACTTCGGCACTCCAAAACTGGCGGCCATTTCCAACAGCATATACTGCGTTAATGAGTTCTTGCTGTGCATATTTTTTAAGGATATAACCATCAACTCCGGCACTTAGCATGTCTTTAATCATCGCTACTTCATCGTGCATACTAAGTACTAGTATTTTAAGGTCGGGTTTTAAGGCTTTGGCCTGCTTTACCAGTACTAAACCATCCATATCCGGCATGGAATAATCGGTAATCATAATATCTACTTCGTTTTGTTTTAAATAGGCCAATGCAAAATTCCCCGAAGTTAATTTTTCAACAACAGTAAAACCTTCTTCATTTTGCAGCAGCATCTGCAAACCATCGGTTACAATGGCATGGTCGTCAACAAGTAGAAGTTTCATTAATTCAGTTTATTTGGCTTAAATGTAACAATATTATTTCATGCAAATAAAATTTTATTTCAATTTGCCAATATCCGTATTAACACTTAGATATTACAAGTATAATTATGTGTAGCTTAGAGTTAACTATTTATCTCTATGCCATTTAGAAAGTTATTAACAGATAAAGCGTTTTATCTTTGTACATTATTGTGCATTTTAACTTCGTATATCTTTGCTCAATCTAAAATAGACAGCTTAAAAAGTGCATTAAGTGTAAAAGTGATAACGTACCATTATTAATTGAGTCATGTTGGGAATATCAATCAAACATCCAATTTTTAAAAAATGAAGATAGTGTGGCAATTACCATAGAAGATAACGAAAAAGGTTTCGACATACAACTTTTAGACAGTAGCACATGCATCAGACTAAAAAACATGATGTCGCGAATTGCTTTTTTGAAAGGCAGCATAGATTTTGATTCTGTTCCGGGCAGAGGAACTTTAGTGACAGTACATATTCCTAGTTAAGCATATGAGAACAAAACATTTAATTTCATTTATCATTACTATGCTATTGGTATTAACAACAAAAGCACAAAGCATAGAAAAACAGTTACAGGTATTAGAAAAAAAAGCGATAAGGGCCGAAGAAACAAATTCAGATTCTCTTGATTACTATGCAAAGAATGGAATGGAATTAGCTCAAAAACTCGGCAAAAAGCAAAGTATAATACGTTTTAAACATCTTATTGGGCTTAGGGCGTTTAAAGAGGGCAACTATAAAAAAGCCGTAGAACTATATTTATCTGCCATTAAAATTGGTGATGCGGAAAAACCCAATCCCGAATATATCAAGGTGCTTTACGATGCCTCAGAAGTATATCGAAAAATTAATAAGGATACTTCCATGAACTTCGTTAGGAAAGGGCTATATAATTCTCAGGTTCTAAAACATAAGGAACTTATTGGCGATGGGTTTAACAGGCTAGGCTATGCTTTTGAAATCAGGGGAAAAAACGACTCTGCTCTATATTATTATAAAAAAGGACTGAATATTAATATAGAACTCAAAAATAAAATAGGCACATCGTATGCCTATGAAAGCCTAGCGGGAATTTTAAATAAAGAGAAAAAATATACAGAAGCATTACAGCATTTAAGATTAAGCTATCAATTAAGAAAAGAAGTGCAGGACAAATTCGCACAATCTATCTCGTTGATTAACATGGGCGAAACCTATAAACTTTTGAACCGAACAGATAGTGCTGTATATTATGCAAAAAGGGCATTGCAACTATCTTCAGAAATTAAATTTTTAGACTTGGTTGCTTATAGCAACAATTTCATTGCCGACATATACAAAGAGCGTGGCGATTTTAAGAATGCACTTTTGTACAAAGAGCAGAATTATACTATTAAGGATAGCATATTCAACATCGGGAAATCCAAGCAAATTGCCGAACTGGACAGAAAATATCAAACCGAAAAACATCAGCAACAAATTAAGATATTAGGGCAAAATGCAACTATTAATAGCTTAAAAATTAAACAAAGGAATATTCTGTTGCTTATTTCGGGTATAGTGATAGTTACAGGAGCAACAATTACTTATTTTATTTTTAACCGCCGCAAATTGAAAGCAAAGGCCGAGCTACAAGCCGAAATCATCAAACAACAGGACATAGCCTCTAGGGCGGTCTTGGATGCCGAAGAACGTGAGCGACGCCGTATTGCAGGCGACCTGCATGATGGTGTTGGGCAAATGCTATCCGCAGCATTGATGAATCTCAACGGGCTTTTCTCCAAACTCGAACTAAAAACAGAAAGCAATTTACAAGCCGAAAAAGCATTGGCATTGGTTAACGAAAGCTACGACGAGATGCGTTCCATCTCCCACCAGATGATGCCAAATGCGCTCATCAAATCGGGACTTGCTTCTGCTGTAAAAGAGTTCATTGGAAAACTCGATAAGGATAAACTAAAAGTTACCCTAGAAACCGTTGGGCTGAACGAACGATTAGACGAGCAAACGGAGACCGTAATCTATCGGGTGATACAAGAAACGGTGAACAACGTAGTGAAACATGCCAATGCCGACAAACTGGACATACAAATCATAAAGGACGAAGATGGTACCTCTGTTACTATTGAAGACAACGGAAAAGGTTTCAATAAAGACAAAGTTAACCTTAAAAGTGGTATAGGATTGAGCAACATATACTCGAGGGTTGAGTTCTTAAAGGGAACTGTTGATATTGATTCGGCAGAAGGAAGGGGAACTTTAGTTGCCATACATATACCATAGAAGAATATTAAAATCTATGGTATATGAAAAACAAATTAGTCAACTTGTTCTTGTTGCTCTTGAGCTCTAGCATCTTTTTCACCACCTATGGCATTATTGGTTTGAACAATACCTAGGTTTAGAAGTAAAAATAAAATTAAGAAATCCATAGTTATTGACTTTTAATTCTACATTATTATAAAAGTAAAATATAAACTAAACATAGAACAGATGAATAAAATTTATTTAAAAATACTATTTCCATTATTCGCCACATTTCTAGGTTTGATAACGTATGCCCAAGACTTAACACTCAAAGAAAGGGTGGATAAGCTTAATTCAAATGCAATGAAGTTCCTACTTAAACCGGATTCGTTGATTATATATGCTGACCAAGCATATGAATTAGCAAAAAATGGAAATTATAAACATGGCGAAGGGGTTGCGGCAAAGCTAAAAGGCATATATGAACATAGAAAGAGTAACTTCCAAACTGCCATAACTTATTATAAAGAAAGCCTGTCTATTTTTTCAGACTTAAATATTCCAATAGAAGTGGGAAAAGCAAATCTAAACATAGCTACTTCATACAATAGTTTAAACAACTACGTAAACAGTATTCAATATGCCCTAAAGGCTTTAAAAATATTTGAACAGCTAAAAGATTACAACGGACAAGGCAGGGTCTTAAACTTACTGGGCATTAGTTCATCCGCACAAAAGGATTATAAAGAGGCATTAAAATACTTTAAGGAATATAATGTCTTAGTGAAAACTACAAGAGATACCGTAGAAATTGCTACAAGCTATAATAATATTGGCAGCACATACCAACGACTAGATAAACCTGATTCTGCTATTTACTACCTTAAACTTTCATCTCAATTACATTTAAAAAAGGGTAATATTAATGGGCTTGGGTCAAATTATGAAAATATAGGTGCAATATATAATGACAACAAAAAAGACTTTAAGAATGCTTTAACCTATTTTCAAAAAAGCCTATCGGCTTATAGTAAAAATGGAAATAGAAGATTTATGAGCCACAGCTATTTTAACATTGGACTTGCTTACAAACAACTTAAAGATACTATAAATGCCGTTAACTGGCTAAACAAAGCTATTAAACTTGCTAATGAAGTTGGAGAAAAAGAAATTCTAGCAGAAGCTCATGAAAAACTATCTGAAATAAATGCAGCTGATAAAGAATATAAAAACGCTTATATAAACTTAATGAAATCTTCGCTGGCAAATGATTCTATTTTAAACGTTAATCGAAACAAAATAATTGAAGAGCTCAAAACTAAATATGATGTTGATAAAAAAAGTCTAATTATAAAAAATCACGAAACCGAAATTATAAATCAAAAACTAAAAATTCAAAATCGGAATATTCTTCTATTTATAACTTTTGGAGTAATCTTATTAGGAACTCTCTTTACCTATCTTCTTATCAATCGCCGCAAACTAAAAGCCAAAGCCGAGCTACAAGCCGAAATCATCAAACAACAGGACATAGCCTCTAGGGCGGTCTTGGATGCCGAAGAACGTGAGCGACGCCGTATTGCCGGAGACCTCCACGATGGTGTTGGGCAAATGCTATCCGCAGCATTGATGAATCTCAACGGGCTTTTCTCCAAACTCGAGCTAAAAACAGAAAGCAATTTACAAGCCGAAAAAGCGTTGTCACTCGTTAACGAAAGCTACGACGAGATGCGCTCCATTTCCCACCAGATGATGCCGAATGCGCTCATCAAATCAGGACTCGCTTCTGCTGTAAAAGAGTTCATCGGTAAACTGGACAAGGACAAACTAAAGGTTACCTTGGAAACCGTTGGGCTGAACGAACGATTAGATGAGCAAACAGAAACCGTAATCTATCGGGTAATACAGGAAACGGTGAACAACGTAGTGAAACACGCCAACGCCAACAAACTGGACATACAAATCATAAAGGACGAAGACGGTATTTCCGTTACTATTGAGGACAACGGCAAGGGCTTCAATAAAGATAAAGTTGACCTTAAAAGTGGTATTGGCCTGAGCAACATCTACTCGAGGGTTGAGTTCTTAAAAGGAACGGTTGACATCGATTCGACAGAAGGAAGAGGAACTTTGGTAGCAATACATATCCCTTAACAGTTATCAGTTAACAATTGCACCAAGACTAATGCCTAATCAACTTTCCCTATACTCATCTTGCAATTCTTTTAAACATTTGGCACATAAGCAACCATCATAAAGTTCGCTGATATATTGCACTTCATTTAGGCTCAACTGAACTGCGCTACATTGGCATTTGGCATAAGCATTGGCTTTGCATTCAATAGCCGTACCGCATCGCTCACAGGCAATGATTTCGTGTTTGCTATGTTTTAAATGCGGATGCATATGGAGCAGTAGTTTTTCAATGAGGGCACAAAGTTACGGACAAAAAATAAGGTTCTGAACTTTCGTCCAAAACCTTACTTTATATCAATATTCTATAATTCTGTCAATTACCCCGAACAGCTAATGCAGCCTTCTTCCATAGTACAAACCGGACCAGAAATAATTTCTTCTGCCGAATTCTCGATTACTTCCGGAATAACGGCTTCCATTGCCTTACCAGCTTGGTTTTCTACGGTAAACTTAACCGCTTGTCCAGCCGCTTGGGTACGTAGGTAATACATACCTGTTTTTAAACCTTTTTTCCAAGCATAAAAGTGCATTGAAGTCAGTTTAGAAGTGTTTGGCGAGTTTACAAATAAGTTCAGCGATTGCGATTGACAGATATAAGCACCTCTATCGGCCGCCATATCAATGATATTACGCATCTTAATTTCCCAAACTGTTTTGTACAATTCTTTGATATAATCCGGTATTTCCGGAATGTCTTGAATAGAACCGTTAGCCAAGATAATCCTATCTTTCATTTGCGGACTCCACAAACCTAAAGCTACCAAGTCCTTTAACAAGTGTTTGTTTACCACAATAAATTCGCCACTTAATACACGGCGAGTATAAATATTTGAGGTATAAGGCTCAAAACACTCGTTGTTGCCCAGAATTTGTGAAGTTGAAGCCGTAGGCATTGGCGCTACCAATAATGAGTTGTAAGCCCCTGTTTTCTTTACGCGTTTGCGCAGGCTTTCCCAGTCCCAACGGTTGCTTTCTGGCGTAACGCCCCACATATCGAACTGGAATTGGCCTTTTGAAAGCGGCGAACCTTTAAAAGTTTTATATGGTCCGTGTTTCTCTGCCAAATCAGCCGAAGCAGTCATTGCGGCAAAGTAAATGGTCTCAAAAATATCTTTATTCAACTGTTTTGCGGCATCGCTCTCAAATGGATAGCGCATTAAAATAAAGGCATCGGCCAAACCTTGTACACCTAAACCAATTGGACGGTGGCGACGGTTAGAGTTTTCTGCCTCCGGCACTGGATAATAGTTATAATCGATAATCTTATTCAAATTTAATGTAGCTTGATAAGTTACATCGTATAATTTCTGGTGGTCAAACTCGCCATTAATTACAAAACGAGGTAATGCCAACGAGGCCAAGTTACAAACAGCAACTTCGTCTGGAGAAGTGTATTCGATAATCTCTGTACATAAGTTCGAAGATTTGATTGTCCCTAAGTTTTGTTGGTTCGATTTGCTGTTAGCCGCATCTTTGTACAACAAATAAGGTGTACCTGTTTCAATCTGCGCATCTAAAATAGCAAACCATAATTCTTGTGCTTTAACGGTTTTACGTGCCCTGCCTTCATGCTCGTATTTGGTGTACAGTTTGTTAAATTCTTCGCTGTGGCATTCCGATAAGCCCGGTGCTTCATCTGGTGAGAACAGACTCCAGTCACCGTTGTCTTCTACACGTTGCATAAACAAATCAGAAATCCAAAGTGCGTAGAATAAATCTCTGGCACGCATTTCTTCCTTACCGTGGTTTTTGCGCAAGTCTAAAAACTCAAAAATATCGGCATGCCAAGGCTCTAGATAAATGGCAAATGCACCTTTACGTTTACCTCCGCCTTGGTCTACATAACGGGCGGTATCGTTAAAAACACGCAACATAGGGACAATACCGTTACTTGTTCCGTTGGTACCGCCAATATAAGCTCCCGTAGCACGGATGTTGTGGATAGCTAAACCTATACCTCCAGCACTTTGTGAAATCTTAGCGGTTTGTTTTAAGGTATCGTAAATGCCTTCAATGCTATCATCTTTCATGGTGAGCAAGAAACACGACGACATTTGAGGTTTTGGCGTAGCAGCGTTGAATAAGGTTGGTGTGGCATGTGTAAACCAACGTTCGCTCATTAAATTATAGGTAGCAATGGCACTATCGATATCTCCTTTATGGATACCAACGGCAACACGCATAAATAAATGTTGCGGACGCTCTACAATTTTACCATTAACTTTTAACAGGTACGATTTTTCCAGTGTTTTAAAACCAAAGTAATCGAAACCAAAATCCCTATCGTAGATAATGGTACTATCTAAAATTTCGGCGTTTTCTTGGATAACCTGCCATACATCATCGGCAATTAACGCAGAGTTTTTCTCTGTTTTGGGGTCTATGTAACTGTACAATAGTTCCATAGTTTTAGAGAAAGACTTTAAAGTATTTTTGTGCAAGTTGGAAACAGCTATACGCGATGCCAACAAAGCATAATCTGGATGTTTGGTAGTTAAAGATGCCGCCGTTTCTGCCGCCAAGTTATCTAATTCAGAAGTAGTTACTCCATCGTACAAACCTTCAATTACTTTTCTGGCGACATCAATAGGATCTACCAGTTCGGCATTAAAACCATAGCACAGCTTCTCTATACGAGCTGTAATCTTGTCAAATTTTACCGCTTCTCTGCGGCCGTCTCTTTTTATTACAAACATCCTACTAAAATTTATGGTGCTTATTTACACAGCGGCACCTAGTTTCAAAATATATATTTTTAAGTATTGAGATTTGAGTATTGCGCTTCTACCTTACGCCTTAAACCTTATACCTTTCTAAAAATCCTCATCTAACGAAAAAGCCTGTGCCTTATCTTCCGAAGCGGTTAACACGCCACTTTTTTGATAATCGCCTACACGTTTCTCGAAGAAATTGGTTTTTCCCTGCAACGAAATCATTTCCATGAAATCGAACGGATTGGTTGAGTTGTAAACTTTTGAATAACCTAGTTCTGTTAACCATCTATCGGCTACAAACTCAATATACTGGCTCATCAATTTGGCATTCATACCAATTAAAGCTACTGGCAGGGCATCAGTAATAAACGATTTTTCGATTTCTACTGCATCGGTAATAATGGCGTGCACTTGTTTTTCGCTCAATTTGTTTTTCAACATGCTGTACAATAAGCAGGCAAATTCGCAGTGCGAACCTTCATCTCTGGAAATCAACTCATTACTAAAGGTTAAGCCTGGCATTAAGCCACGTTTTTTCAGCCAAAAGATAGAGCAGAAACTACCACTAAAGAAAATTCCTTCAACCGCAGCAAAAGCTACCAATCGCTCTGCAAAAGTTCCATTATCTATCCAACGCAAGGCCCATTCTGCTTTTTGTTTTACCGCCGGAACGGTTTCAATAGCATGGAACAATCTATCTTTCTCTTCAGGGTCTTTAACATAGGTATCAATTAACAAAGCATAGGTTTCCGAATGAATATTCTCCATCATAATCTGGAAACCATAATAACAACGTGCTTCTGGAATTTGCACTTCGCTCATGAAATTAACAGCAAGGTTTTCATTTACGATACCATCACTGGCCGCAAAAAATGCCAACACATGCGAAATGAAATGACGTTCGCCACTATTAAGTCCTTCCCAATGCTTAATGTCATCCGACAAATCAATCTCTTCGGCTGTCCAAAAGCTAGCTTCAGCTTTTTTATACATCTCCCAAATTGCCGGAAATTTAATTGGCAATAGCACAAAACGGTCTTTGTTTTCCTTTAATAATAGTTCCTCTTCCATAAACTTTCTTTTTTACGTTTTTTAGAAATTGCAGTTACAGCAAATACATTGTTGTATTCTATAATAAAAACAACCGCCTAATAACCTAATTTAGCTTAATCTTAAAAAACATTGCTCCGCAATTTTTTCTTGAAGACACTAAACAACAATTCGTTATAACAATAATTTGGGTGTTTTCTATTAAAGAACTTCGTATAACAAATATAGAAGATAGGGTATTTTTTAACTTACAAAGTTGTTAACATGCTTCTGATTTTGTGGGGATTTTCACTTAGAATTACGTTATAAATTGTGAGAAAAAAAGCTAATTATTTCTTTTTAAGCACTTAGTAAATAAAAATGAGTGTTAATAAATTTAAAAAGAGTCTAAATTATACCGCTTTCAATTTAACACATAGGAAATTTCCACACGGGCATATCCCAAACGATAAATCCCCAAAGCTTTGGCCGCTGCCAAAGAAACATCAAGAGAAAACTTCTTGCTAAAAGGTCCTCTATCATTTACCCTTACTTCCACAGTTTTTCCTGTGCGGATATTTTTAACTTTAACAATAGTACCAAAAGGTAATGTACGATGTGCAGCCGTAAATTTTGCACTACGATAACGTTCGCCACTTGTCGTTTTGCGGCCTTCGAACTTTTTGGCGTAATAAGTGGTATAGATGATTTTTTTAATTGTATCTGGAGCTTTCGAAACTATTTCCTGTGCCTTACCTACAAATGCAAGCAGGCATAAGAGCAGCATTAATCTCATAGATTTACGATATCTCATCAATACTCTATTTAGATTTAGGTATCCTTACTTTAAAAAAGAAAGGGCAGCAAATATAATAAAATGCTTGAGTTTTTGAAAAGATAGTGCTTTATGGCATCTCTCTTTTTAGGCATCTTTACCTAACTGTAAGACAACAATAAATGCGCTAATGCAAATCTCCCATAATACAAAGGAACAATGCAATATGGCCGTTAAAATGATTAAGACTTATGAAGTTTAAAGGAAGATTTTACAAATAAACTTCATAAGTCCAAAAATCTATCCCCTATTTACCAAATTTTAATATGGCCTGCTCTTTATTCGTTTTCAATGAAATTACATAGATCCCCCGTGGATGGTCAAATTGCTCTTGATAAACAGCATTGCCATTAATCAAATTCACTTTCTTTTCCAATACTTTTTTACCAGAGATATCGGTAACAGTCAATAGCCCTTGGGCGTTTTCTACGGATTGCGTAAAAATTCTAAGTATATTATCACTAACATTTACCGCCATATTTAATTTATTTGCCTTTAAACCATTTTTAACAGCTACGATATCGAATTCTGTTACTCTTCCATCTAAATCTACCTGATGGAGTTTATAATATGCTGTACCCGTTAGTGGGGCATAGTCTGTAAAAATATAGTCGTGTGCAACATTGTTGGCCCTTACCTTACCTATACTTACAAAATTTGCCTTGTCATCAGAACGCAGTACTTCAAAATAGGCATTGTTGGTTTCTGATGATGTAGTCCAGTGTAGGCGTACCGTTTTTGCCAATACCTCTACCTTAACAGAAACGATGTTTACCGGTAAAGTTGTTGAACCGATTTCTATCAACGAAAGTGGAGAGGTAGTTGTCATTATAATTTCTGTAACGACCCTCGGTATTGTCCATTTTTTTGCGGTTACATTATAAATTCCTCTTAGCTGGTAAAATTTACCTTGCGCAATTGCATCGGCACTGGTTTCTGGGCCAAACAGGTATGTGTTGCTCCCCTTTAGAAAGAACTCGCCATTTTCAGTCGAATACCTATCTGTATTACATATCCTGTACCCAAGTTCTGTACTGCCCGAATTATCGTAAAGTTTCTTTTGGTTTGCCTCTATTGCAGGGGTAGTCCCAAAAAACACCACATCAACGGGTACTGTTGCTTCGGTAACAGCCGTCGTATTAAAAACAGCTACGCCCTGTGGTGCTTCACTGTTGCCAAACAATGCGCCAAAAATACCTCCGCCAACACCGTCATCTCCAGACCATAGAGTTGACCCATAGGTTATTACTCTGCCCCATTTTGCACGGTTTGCCGTATTTGAGGCTGTTTCGCTGATATCCGTAGAACTTCCTCCATTAATTCTCTTGTTTGAGCCCCCAATATAGAAAAACTCACCTGCCTGAACTTCTCCACTCGTTATATTAAATTTAGTAGTCTGCGAGGTAGGATCATTCGTATCTTTTGGTGGGGCCTGTGTACTTGGTATAATACCTGTAACCCAGCCTTGAGCAGGAGCTTTGGTTGTCCAGTTTCCAGAATAAGAGGTATAACATGTAACAACAGAATAGGGCGTTACCGCAAAGTTGATATATTCGGTAGCCATCAACTGCACATACTCACGGTTTGCATCAGCTCCTGCCGGATTAGTTACATAGCCCGTAATGATAACTTTTGTATCATGCTCGTTTGTATTGTCCCACGGCGTATTATCTTCCTGCAAACGGACAATATAGTTATGGGTTTCGTCTCTTACACTTGTAAATTTACCGCCAACAATGGGTTTGTCTCCGTTTACAACAATGGTATATACACTATTGTTAAAACCCGATTGTTGCGCATGTAACCGATCATATATCAAAAAACACAAGCATATTATTAATACTATCTTCTTTTTCATATTATCATAAGTTTCTACTTGATTATATTCAAACCTTTAGCACCTATATAATGGCGACGTATCCGTAGCTCATCGTCAACAATCTTCCTCTGCTCAAGGGTGTCGTAGCCTCCTGTATTAAATCCAGCACTGCCCGCCTCGTTGTTCCAAAGCCATCCCGGTGTAGGCCACAGACAGGCCTTAAACCGTACGGAACGATAAAAGGCCTTACCCACTCCATTGTTCCCGTGGTGCGACATCTGCAGGTAGTCACAGTCCAAATACTGTCTTTGTGGGCTGTTCAACAATTTATTGCCGCCATCTAACTGTAAATCGCCCAGAAATACGATAGATTTCCCCTCGTCCCAAACGCGTATGGCCATAGAGGAGTTGTTGATTCTTGTAGAGCCTGCGCTTAATTCAGGATTAGCGACGCTGAGTATCCTGAAATTTACCTGATCTATGATGATGATATCATCGGGAATTGTAGTATAATTTACCACGTTGATGCCACTCTGTGAGGCATTCTCTATCGAATTGTACAGATCTTGGTAAAATGTCGATGTTACCCAACTTGCAGGTGGCTTGGAGTGATAGATGTTCTTGATCTCTATGCCCTGTGGATCTTTGAGTATCTCGTTGAAGGCCCCGGCATGGTCTTGGTGCGGATGCGAAAGGAACCAGGCTTCTACCTTGCCTCCAAGGCCATGTATGAAGTTGCGTAGATAGGTGGCCTCGGCCTCATAACCACCATCCATGACGATGAGTTTTCCGTTACCGGTTTTTATGATATATGAATTGCCTATTGTGTTAGCTTGTATCTTTAGCTGGTATAGGGCAAAGCCCGATGGGGATGTATAGGGCGTACCAAAAGTACCATCAGTGTTCAGGCGAACGAAATGCCGACTGTCTGTCCCGTCCATAAATACAAAATCTCCGCCTATCAGTATTGTGCCGTCGGGCTGCAATGCTATTGTCCTCGGGTTTTCTTCATCTTTAAAAAAGCCTGTGCCTGTTCCCGCTCCCATGCGGGCATAAAAGCCCGTCCCTATATTGGTGTTGAAATCAACGTCCAAACTGCCGTCTGTACCGATCCTAGCTATCTTGTAGCTGGCATGTTCACCATTGCAGGTTGAAAAAGCGCCCACCGCCAGTATTTTGCCATTGGGCTGTATCTTAATGCCATAGACAACATCGTCAAATTTCATCTTTGAACTAAAGGTGTTGTCTATGCTCCCGTTTGCGTCCAACCGTACCATACGGTTTACCGCCGTACCGTTGTAGGAGGTAAATTCTCCAGCTATTATAATCTTGCTATCGGCCTGTAAGGCAATGTCCCTTGCCGGACGGTTGCCTGTGCCTCCGTCGTTTACGTTAAAGCCGCTGCCCACAGAAAAGGTGTTGTCCCTACTTCCGTTGCTGTTCAATCTTACCACTCCGGGCATGTTAGCCCCGTTATAGGCGGTAAAACTGCCGATGGCCAATATCTTTCCGTCCGATTGCAGTGCCAGTTTCAGTACTTCTGCATCAAAGCCCGTTCCCGTGCTGAACGTGTTGTCTATGGTGCCGTTGGTGTTTAAACGTACTATCCTGTTCTTGGTGCTGCCGTTAAAAGAGATAAAATTACCTGCCACAACAATTTTGCCATCAAACTGTACCACATGGGCATAAACCGTATTGTTGAAGCCCGTACCAAGATTGGCGTTAAAGGTGGCATCCAAGCTGCCATTATCTGCTATCCTAGCTAACCTGTTTACAGTGATCCCGTTATAGGCCGTAAATTCGCCAGATGCAATAATCTTACCATCCGGCTGTTTCGAAAGTTCCCAGACTGTTCCGTTGAAGCCTGTGCCCGTTACAAAACCCGCATCGGGACTTAGAAATTGCGCTCTTACTGCTAATGAACATAACAGTAATAGCAAAAGCATGGTTTTTCCCTTGATTTTCATCATAACAAAATGATTATCAACAAGAATTACGAAGTTTAAGTTTAGGCGTTTTATTGCCAACTTATATAAGTTGAGGATTTCGCCGTTTAAAACTTCGTAAGTCTGTGAATTTAATCTGTTTTACTTCCTTTATTTACTGAATTTTAATGCGATCTGCTCTTTGTTAGTTTTCAAGGAAACTATATACACTCCTTGTGATTGGTGAAATGATTCTTGGTAAACAGCATTACCATTAACTAGGTTAATTTTCTTTTCAAATACTTTTTTACCAGAGATATCGGTAACGGTCAATAACGCTTCGGCGTTCTCTGCCGATTGCGTAAATACCTTGAGCGTATTTTCGCTAACGTTTACTGCCATATTTAACTTATCTGGCTTTAATCCGTTTTTAACGGCAATAGCATCAAATTCTGTTACTTTTCCATCTAAATCTACCTGACGCAATTTGTAATAGGCTGTACCCGATAATGGGCTATAATCTGTAAAAACATAATCGTGTGCAGCATTGTTGCCCGTTACCTTACCTATGCTTACAAAATTTGCTTTGTCATCAGAACGCAGTACTTCAAAATAGGCATTGTTGGTTTCTGATGTGGTAGTCCAGTATAGGCGAACAGTTCTGGCCAAAACTTCAGCCTTAACGGAAACAATATTTACAGGTAAGGTTGTTGTCCCTGTTTCTATCATCGAAAGTGTTGAGGATGTATTGGTGGCCAATGTAACCACATTAAGCGTTCTTAGCGATGTCCATGTTTTGGTTGTGGGGTTATACGTCCCTACCAATTGATAAAACTTGTTGGCATCGCCATTTGAACCAAATAGGAATTTATTGTTTCCTTTACCAAAAAACTCGCCATCTGCTGTTGAATATTTGTCTGTATTACAAATCCTATACCCAAGTTCTGGACTATCCGAATTATCATAAAGTTTCTTTTGATCTGCCTCTGCCGCAGGCCAGGTTCCAAAAAATACCACATCAACAGGTATGGTTGTTTCATCAACACTCGTGGTATTAAAAACGGCTATACCTTGGGGGGAGTCGCTATCGCCAAATAATGCACCAAACCTATCCCCACCAACGCCATCATCACCAGACCACTGGGGCGACCCTGCTGAGTTGTGATAAGGCAATACCCTAATCCAATTTGCTCGGTTAGTTACGATAGTGGCAGTTTCACTAATATCGGTAGAACTACCTCCATTTATCTTCTTATTAGCCCCACCTATATAAAAAAATTCACCGGCCTGCACTTCGCCACTTGTTAAATTAAATTTGGTGGTTTGAGCAGTATTTGTTGTCGCGGGAACTTTACTTGGTATTAAACCTGTAACCCAGCCATGCGCAGGTGCTTTGGTTTCATAATTTCCCGAAAAAGAAGTATAACACGTAATAACAGCATAAGGAGTGGCAGCAAAGTTGATATATTCGGTTGCCATTAACTGTACATATTCGTTACTGGAATCGCCTCCGGCAGGATTGGTTATATAGCCTGTAATAATAACTTTGGTATTTTGCGACTGCGCTTTTGTTACAGCCGCTATTACCATAAAAAGAAATAAAGAGAATAATAGTTTTTTCATAACATTTAAATTTTAAAGTGAATATTTGATTAAATAAGTTTAGTTACTTTATAAATCTTCAATAACCATTACTCCATTGCCTTTTTCTATTTCTGCGAGCTGTGTGTCATTGGTCATAGCAACTATGGCCGCTCCATTTCTTGGGCTGGTCCACTTCTTCAACTTTAGGTTGTAAATTCCGCCCAGTTTATAGAAATTACCTTGTGCAGCTGCATTAGAACTGCTTGCCGGAGGGAATAGGTAAGTGTTATTTCCTTTGCCAAAAAACTTGGCATCTGAGATAGAATACCTATCTGTATTACAGATCCTGTACCCTAGTTCTTTATTTCGAACATTGTCATAAAGTTTCTTTTGGCTAGCTTGGTTTAGGGGAAAAGTGCCGAAGAAAACCACATCAACAGGTACGGTTGTCTCATCAACATTTGTGGCATTAAATACAGCTATGCCCTGTGGAGCTTCGCTATTGCCAAATAGTGCGCCAAATATGCCTCCACCAACGCCATCATCACCAGACCACGTTTTTGATCCATAGGTTAATGTTCTTACCCATTTTGCCTGATTAGCGGCTGTAGCTGCTTTTTCGCTGATATTGGTAGAACCGGATCCATTGATTTTTTTGGCTGCTCCGCCCACGTAAAAAAATTCACCGGCCTTAACTTCTCCTTTTGTGAGGTTGAACTTGGTGGTCTGCGAAGTTGGATCTCCGTCTTTTTTGCTATCTACCTTGCCCGTAACCCAACCATTTGTTGGAGCATTGGTTTCCCAAGTTCCAGAGTACGATGTGTAGCAGGTAATAACCGAGTGGGGCGTTACTGCAAAATTAATATCTTCGGTTGCCATCAATTGTATATATTCATTATTGGCATCGCCACCTGCAGGGTTGGTTACATAACCTGTAATGATAACCTTGGTGTCTTGCTTTTGCCCTATAGGAGCGTTTACTTCTGCCAACTTAAACAGGTTTGGATAATCGCTTATAATAGCGTTTACCCCCAATGCTTTCAACCGGGCAATATCCTGTTCGTTGTTTACTGTCCAAGCTATTACTTTTATGCCTTTATTATGGCAGGTTCTTACCATATCGTCGGTAATGGTTGGGTACTCTGCACTATAAAAATCGGGATTGAAACCGAGTTCATTTAAACGTTTGTTTACATCGGTAGCATTTGATTTATTTACGAGACACGCCAATTTGATTTGGGGATAGTGTTTTTTCAGCAATTGCAACGATCTTATATCAAACGACTGGATAACAGTACGCTCAGCTATCTTTTTGCTGTTAATTACCGCCATTACCAAATCCACAAATTCCTTTGGTTCAGGATGTTTAACATTATCTCCCGCCTCGGATGATTTGACTTCCATATCGTAAAACATTTTTTTGCCCTTACTTGCAGCATAGCTTTCCACTTCATCAATTAACTTGGCCAACATGGGTATAGTTGCGGACACCCGATAGCTATTAGGAAATCGGGGATCTTGCTTTAGCCCTACATCGTACTTGCTAATGCTATCGTAAGGCATACTGTACAGGAGACGACTACGTCCTTGAGTGGCTGTTAAGGTACTACCCTCTGGTGTGGTGGTAAAGTCGGCATTAAAATAGGGGTTATGCGATACGATTACCTTTTTATCTTTGGAAATATGCAAATCCATTTCTAATGTGGTTACATTCAAATCAATGGCATGTTTCATGGCTACAATGGTATTTTCGGGCATTAACCCACGCCCGCCACGATGTGCTTCGTAAGCAAATTCCGGAAATCCGGAACTAATTTCTTTATCTTTATTTTGCCCTATTGCCAACGAGGGCTGTGCTGGTTTGGCACATGCGGCCAGTTGAAAACCTACCAGTAAAACACTGAAAATTAAAATTTTTGTTTTCATCATTATTTTTTTAGCTATCATTATTTCGATATAAGTGTTGTTAATCCTGTACCTGTTTCTATCAGCGAAAGCGGAGAAGAAGTAGTCATAGTAATCTCGCTAACCTCTCTCGGCATTATCCACATTTTAAATGTCTTATCGTAAACTCCACCTAATCGGTAAAATTTAGCAGTTGCTGTGGCATCGGCACTAGTGGCGGGCGCATACAAATAGGTGTTTCCACCTTTGGCGAAGAACTCTCCATTTGCCGTCAAATATCTATCGGTATTGCATATTCTATATCCAAGTTCGGCACTGCCCGAATTGTCATATAGCCGCTTTTGGTCGGTACTGTTGATTGGGAAAGTACCGAAGAAAACTACATCGACAGGTATGGTGGCCGGGGTTACATTAGTGGTATTAAAAATGGCTATGCCCTGAGGAGCTTCGCTATTGCCCCATAAAGCACCAAATATGCCGCCGCCTACACCGTCATCACCTACCCAAGGAGTTGCCCCATAGCTCAGCACTCTCATCCATTTTGCCCTGTTGGCTTCTACTACCGCCGTTTCACTAATATCGGTAGAGCTACCGCCATTAATTTTCTTTACGGCTCCGCCCACATAGAAAAATTGTCCTGCCTTAACTTCTCCGCTTGTGATATTAAATTTGGTAGTTTGAGAAGTAGGATCGCCTGCTTTTTTACTATCTACTGCGCCTGTAACCCAACCCTGTACAGGGGCAAAGGTTTCCCAAGTTCCGGTATAAGAGGTGTAGCAGGTAATAACCGAATAAGGCGTTTCAGCAAAATTAATGTCCTCAACGGCCATCATTTGTAGATATTCGTTGTTGGCATCGCTACCCGATGGATTGGTTACATAGCCTGTAATTATAACTTTTGTTTCCTGTCTTTGTCCGTTAGGCACATCGACATCGGCTAAATTCCTTATCCGTAGGCCTAGCAAATTACCGATGCGAGTGGCTATACCTGTAAAATTGGCCTGAAGCGGTATTTCTTCCGATACAAAAACGGCTGTGCTTAATGTATTTAGGTTAACCGTTCCGGGCTCGTTAGAGGAATCATCCATCTTTTTGGTGCCCGTATAGGTTTGTGGCTCGCCTGTCTGCAACACAATATCTGCCCCTGCAACAGCTACCACCATACTCTCGTATTTATCGAAATTATTGGCCAGCTCATTTAGTGAAATCCTTACCGGGGTAACGGTTTTTCCTGTACCTACCTTAGCAACTTTGGAGGGCAAAACATTGATAATTTCGAGCTGCCCGTTTACTCTTTTTAAGGTACTGCCCACAATGTTAAGCACTAAAGAATCGCCAGGCACAAATGTTATATCTGGGTCACCTTGCAATGAAACAGTAATACCAGAGGTATTTCCGTCTTTGGTTTGCACTATTACAAATTTTCCTTTTTCTATATTGCCTGCTTGGGCATCAGAAATTACCGTACCCGATAAGGGTGCTACTCCGGCATTGTCTTTTGAAAGCAGCGTTTCCCCACCTTTGTCCATTTGCCTTAAAATATATACCGACATGTTTTTGGTGGGAATGCCCAATAGGGTATCTTTTTGTTTAAGACATGACGATACTAAGAATAAAAGGCAGAATCCCAACAACAGGCATTTTTTTAGTTCTATATTCCTATATGTTTTCATTTTTTAACTTCAGCTTCTAAGGTTTTTCCCAAAACGATTTAACATTAATATTATCGCCGCCCATTCTAGCTACGGCTTTTTTATAATTAGTAGGGTTATAAGTCTGTGTAACTGTCGGATATAGCAATCGACTGGGTACAATAGCATTATTATCGGCTCTTGCATCAATCAGCAATTGTGGGTAGCCTGTCCGTCTATACTCGAACCAAGCTTCCAGCCCACGATAAAACGAGGCGAGATATTTTTGCTTCATAATGATCTCTAACGTATTATCAAAGGCTACCCCATTTGTGTTTAAATAGGTGGACGATGGCGTTAGCCCCCAAAACTCAAAATTGCTACGAATGCCCTGTTGATAATAAGTAGCTGCTGTTGTTCCTGTATTTATCCAACCTTTTAGTGCTGCTTCGGCCAAAATGAACTGCACTTCATCGTAATTCATAATTACACCAAATCGTGGCGAGTCGTGCAGATTGTAATTAACGTAAGATGTACCTCCGGCAGTAATCTCTCCTAAAACCCCTGATGGAAAACCACTTTTTATCCCTGTCCATGCGCTTACAGCTCTAGTGTAATATTGCGAAAGGCGAGGATCTGAAGTATCTTGCAACATTTCTAAAATAGTGGTACTGGGCGCATAAAGCACACCAAAATCTCCACTGGTAGCATTATAGTAAGGATTGTACAATGGTTCTTGATTGGTAAATGGAATGTAGGCTTGGTCAGCAGCATTGGCAAAAATTGGATATACCGAAGAATTGTTTACAATCTCGTTGATTTTTGCAGGCCCATTAAATTCAGGTACATTGCTCACTCTTAGATATAAACGCAACCTTAACGAGTTACAGAACTTGCGCCATGCACTTACCTGCAACGTATTGCTGCCTTTTGAACCATAGAGAATATCGCCTTCGGCCAACATTGTTTTACTGTTATCGAACAGCAGGGCTGCCCTGTCCAAGTTTTCGAGCAAATCCCTGTATATTTCTTCTTGGGTATCATAAGCAGGTAGAAAATTTAAACCATCTCCTTTGCTCGCTTCAAAATAGGGAACATCTCTAAAGGTATCGGTCAGTTCCGAAACCAGCCAGGCTTTTAGGGTCAGTGCCACTGCCTGATAATTCACATTTCCTTCGGCAATTGCCTTATTGTACATGTCTTCTACATTATTGAGCGTAGTGTAGTGCCTGTTCCACAGATCGTTGCCCAAGGTATTTCTAATATCAAATCTTTGGGTATATGCCCGTTCGTTTTTATTTACCGTATAGCCCATTAGCTCGTTGCCCACCGCTCTTGCCACGCGTATACGTGAAACCAATCCATTATATACGGTTTGCGAAAGTAATGTTGCCGCCGAGCCTTGCTTGATCGCATTGGGGTTTTGGCTTAGCTTATCGAAATCTTTTGTACAGCCATAACTTAACACCAGTATAGCCACGCCTGCATATATTAATTTTTTCATCTGTTTTATGTTAGCCATTCTCTTTTTAAAATTTTAGTTATAAGGAGAATCTGATATTCATTCCGATATTGCGGGTAGAGGGCAATTGTCCTACTTCTATTCCCTGTACCATCACACCATCGTTAAGTGTACTATTCTGTGGATCAAAACCGGGCCATTTTGTCCACACAAATAAATCACGGCCATATATGCCGATTGTAGCTCTTTTAAAACCTATCTTTTTTAAGCTTTTTAAACTAAATGACTTGTCTATCCTAAATTCTCTGAACTTTATATAAGAAGCATCAAAAACATTGGCTTCGGCATTAGTTCTATCGTAATGTGCAGCGTAATAAACAGACGGAGATACTACTATATCATTTGGCCGCCAGGTTCCATCATCATTCTGTACTACGCCTTTACCTAAAATACCACCCTCTTCTCTTCCTGGCAACGTGGCTTTTATATTTCCCCTCGCCATAAGCATAGAATTGGTTAGAGAATATTTCTTATGCCCAAACTCGCCATCGAAAAGAATATTCATAGTCCAACTTTTATATTTGAACTCATTTCCTATGCCTGCTTTAAATTTTGGGGTGGCATTACCTACTTTCTGTATTTCTGTAGTTAGCTGTGGTACTCCATTGGCGTATACAATATCGCCGTTTTCATTACGCTGGTAGGCCAACCCATAGATATCGCCTATGGCGCCACCTTTCACTGCCTGCAAAGAAACACCGGTAGAGCCCATTGCATAAATTCCCAGCGCTTCTATCTCTTCCTTAAGTTCCAATATCTTTCCTCGGTTTATTGCTCCGTTGAAATTGAGTTTCCAAGACAAACCTTTACTGCTATTCAACAATTTAGTCCATAGTTGCGCCTCAAAACCTTTGTTTCTTACTGTACCTGCATTCATAAAATAATAGTAATAGCCACTTGCAGGTTCAACCGGCACACTCAATATCTGGTCATAAGTATCTGCCACGTAATAAGTGAAATCTAAACCTATACGGTTTCTTAGCAGCCTTGCTTCTATGCCTGCTTCGTAACTTTTGGTCCGTTCTGGTTTTAGTTCGTAATTAGGTAAGCTCGTAGGATTGATTATACTAGAAGAGAAATTGCTTGACTGATAATATTTCTCTATCCTATAGGGATTGGTATCGCTGCCTACCTCTGCATAAGAAAGTCTCAACTTGGCAAAAGAGAGAGTTGGCGAATTAATTTTGAACATATCGCTCAGTACAAAGCTAAGGTTGGCAGATGGATAGAAATAAGAATTATTGTTAGGTGCAAAAGCACTTGACCAATCATTTCTTGCCGTTAGTTCTAAGAAAATATAGTCTTTGTAAGATAAATTAGTAAAGGCGTATAAGCTACTTATTGATTTCTTTTCTTTATATGCATCTATAACGGGTCTGTCTATACCATTTGCCAATGTATATTCTCCCGGTATAAGCAATCTGTTTACGTAAGCTCTAGTTCTATTATAAGAAGAATTCATGCTATTGCCACCTACCGAAAGCCCAAATTTAATATCAGTATTAAATGGCCTATTATAGCTTAATAGGAAATCTGAATTTTGCTCGTATCTGATTACGTTTTGCTCCCGATAATACCCCTGAGCAAATGAATCGCTGCTTTTGGGATACCTATTAGACAAAACATCATCGTACATATCTATGGCCGTTTTAGCCGTAAAATTCAGGAACGGAGATATCTTATAATTAAAATTGATGTTGCCAAACACCCCATTTCTCTTCATAGGATTAAGTATCTCATACAAGGCAAAATATGGATTGTCGGGATTTTTGTTAAAGGGTCTATTTTGCTCTATACCTACCTGTGCAATACCATCTCTTACCTTCCAGTAGTCTCTATACCATTCCGTATCTACATTGGGAGTTGTCCATAGCAGGAAATAAGAAGCCGATTTATTGCTATAGCCCGTTGTGGGCAGATTTTCCGAAGACCTATTATAGTAATTTACCTTAGTGGCAATCTTCATATTTTTATTGATCTGCTGATCCAACGAAAGATTTACACTGGTTTTTTGATAACCTACATTTTCCATTATATAGGTGTTTTGTAGGTTTGAAAGAGAAAATCTTGCCTTGGTAGTCTTACTTCCCCCCTCTACAGCAATAGTGTTGCTTGTTCTAAAACCGGTACGAAAAAAATCTTTTCTGTTGTTTGGATAGGCAATCCAATCCGTTGGTTCTGCTCCCGGGCCTTGTGTTGCCGGATCATATTGGTAGTATTTAACTCCTGTGTTAAGTTTTGGCCCCCATGAAGCACTCGCATTTAAAGTGCTTGCACCATCAGATGAATTTCCATAGGAATAATGTTTTATATCTGAGCTTGCACCCGCCCCATACTCGTATTGATAATCTGGCAATCTGTTTATATTTTCTATAGCGGTACTAGAACTAAAGGAAATGCCCAAACCTTGCTGTGAACTTCCCGATTTGGTTACAATAACAATCGCTCCATTTGCCCCACGAGAGCCATATAATGCCGTTGCGGCAGCACCTTTCAACACAGTAACCGAAGCGATATCTTCTGGATTTACATCTCCAACAGCTGTTCCCATATCTACAGGTGCGCCATCTGATGCGTAAGCACCTGCTCCCGATGCTGTTACTTTGTTGGTAACAGGCACGCCATCTATCACAACCAAAGCCCCACTATTGCCCAACTGCAATGATTTATCCCCTCTAAGGATAATATCAGAGCTTCCCATGGGTCCATCGGCACGGTTTAAAGTTAAACCGGCCACTTTTCCTTCTAGAGCATTTAGCCAATTATCGGTAGGGGCTACGTTTAACGATGTGCTATCTATCGATTGTGCCGAATAACCCAATGAGCGTTGTTCACGGGTAATATTAAGTGCCGTTACTACCACTTGGTTCAAACCAGTCTCTTTTTCTTTGAGCACCACATTTATAGTGGTATTTTTTAACACCTTGTACTCCAAAGTTTCATAGCCCAATATGCTATAAACCAATATGGCGTTTTCATTTGGGACATTTATCCTATAATCGCCATCCTGATTGGACATGGCGCCTATTTGGGTATTTTTTACCTTTACGCTTGCCCCTACAAGCACCTGTCCTTTCTCGTCGGTTATTTTTCCCTTTATAGAGATGGATACCTGCGTACTCTTTTCGGTTACTGGCGGCTTTTCGCTAATAACTACGGTTTTTTTGTTGATAGTATAGGTTAAGGGCTTTCCTTTAAAACATTTATCTAAAGCTTTGCTAAGCGGCAGGTTTTTAACATCCACATTTAAAAAGCCTGCCCTTTTAAGAAATTCGGCGCTGACAATAAAACTATAACCTGTTTGTTTCTGAAATACGTCTATAACTTCTTTTAACGAGGCTTTTTCTTTTTTAAAGTTTACCGTTTGTGCATAACCTACGGTCTGGGACGCTATTATAACAGCCGCCACCAAGACTGCCGCCCTACCAATTTTTAATAGGCATAAGGAAATTGGGCTTCGGGTTAGTGTATGGCAAAATATAGTATAAAATTTATACATTTGGTTTTTGGTTGATTTAATAATAAGATTTACAAGAATCGTTTAACGTAATCACCAATTTCACAGAACTTCGGATGGTCGCACATCTGAAGTTTTTTTATTGTTGGCGATTAGATCGGCTACATTGATTATGGTATCACAATCACCCTCCTTCCTTCATTCCGGTTATCTTCGGGCATCAGTTTAAATTTCACAATGCCAGTCAGCTCCATGCTTTTCAGCAAATCGGCCACATCATCATATTTAGATACTTTTCCATAAAAGGCCCGTTGTGCTACATCGCCTTCATATCGCACGGTTATATTGTACCATCGGGATATTTTTTCCATAATACTTTGTATGCTCTCATTTCTAAACACAAAATAGCCGTTTTTCCACGCCGTTATTTCTTCTATATCGGCACTGCGTATAATAAACCTGTCATTGGCGTTAATTCCCGATTGACCGGGCCTAAGTATAACTTCTTTATCTCTGTGATTTAATTTTACCGAGCCTTCTACCAATGTGGTATTTACAAAAGCCGTATAGGCATTTACATTGAACTGTGTACCCAATACTTCTACTTTTGTATCGTTTACGGTTACTATAAATGGTTTTGCCCTGTTCTTGGCCACTTCAAAATAAGCCTCACCGGTCAGTTCCACTTCCCTTGTTTTACCAACAAAAGCCACCGGGAATTTTAATGATGATTCTGCATTTAGCCAAACCTTGCTGCCATCAGGTAAAAGCAGCTGATATTCTTTTCTTTTGGGAATTACAATGGTATTGTAGGCCACATTGCTTTCATTGTTAACGGCAGTGGCATCGTAAATAAGTGTTCTGGAAGTATCTTTCCTAATCAGCACGTTGTTTTGATTGGCCAACACGCCCTTGTCAGAATCAGACAATACAATATTTGAACCATCGGACAGGCTTAGCAATACCTGATTAGATGCCTTTGCTTTTTTAATTGCCAAGGCCTGATTTTGTTTGATAGTCTGTTGATGATTGTACTGAACAATATATAGGGAAAGTACAATGCTCGTTACTACAAATAGAGCAGCAGCTACATACCAATAGGTATTAGTTTGGCGGTCTTTCCTTTTTCTTATGCTCTTATTTAGCTTTCTAAATATACTTTGTGTAATTTCTTTCTCACTACCCAGTACATTTTCGTCCCAACGAGGCACATCCAAAGAAAAATCATCGTAATATTGCTCGAATAATCGTTTTTCTTCAGGAGTACAATGGCCTGATGTAACCTTCTCATATAATAAAACGTATTCTTCTTTGGTCATGTGTTATACTTGGTTACTTATATAGTACCATTTTTTACAGTACACACACATACATTTTTCATTTTTTTATTCTTTTTCTAAATAGCATATGGTAAAGGGCAACTATACTAAAAAAACATTTGTACCTTTAAAATTCCGTAGGGGTAAAATGTAACTATGATAGATATCTCGTAACCTCGACATAAGACATAACAACATTATATATAAGGATAAGGACTTCCGAATGTTTAGCAGAGAGAAGCTGCTACCCTTTTCTTTCACGTCTTAATGGTAAATATTTAGGTATTTCCAACTCAAAATCAAACACTTCTGTTGGTTGAATTTCCAACGCCTTAATAATGGCAATTAATCCGCTTAATGAAATATTATTAGTACCTCTAATTATTCTATAAACCTGACTATAACTGAATCCTGTCCTGTCTTCAATATCTTCTAAAGTAATCTTTTTAACATTACAGACCTCCCATAATCTTTTGCGGATTAGCGCTAATGTTTCTTTGTCTATGTATTGCTTAGCCATACCTAACAAATAGACTACAATCAGCATAAATTAATTATTCCAAATTTGGAATAATTAAAGAAAATATATACTTTCGGTTAAGGGTATCGTTTTGTTTCTTTTAATTTCTTTTGTTTCTTTATCGAAATTTTAGAAAATAGTGTAAATTAGTTTTTTAACCAGTATAACCTTATAAAATGCGTGCGGATTTAGACATTTGGGAATTAATAAAAGCAAGTAATGAGCAGGCTTTTTCTGAACTATTTCGTCGCTATTCATCTAAAATATACAGCAAAGCCTACTTCTTAATCAAAGACAGAGAGGTTTGTGAGCAAATTGTACATGATATATTTTTAACATTATGGAGCAATAGAACGACTTTAGAAATCAGATCATTAAAAGCTTATCTCACATCTGCATCCAGATATCAGGTATATAAATATCTTATTTCAAATAAGACTGCTATTTTAGATTATAAAGATAATTTAGAAGAGCTATCTATAAAAACCGTAAGCAATATCGGCCATGACAATATTGCCTATAAAGAACTTGAACAAGCACTAGAATCATATCTGAGTAGTTTGCCCAATAGGTGCCGCGAAATTTTTATGATGAGCCGACACCAGCTGCTTTCAAATGAGGAAATTGCTCAAAAGCTTAATATTTCCAAACGCTCGGTAGAAAATCAGATTACCCATGCGCTTAGGCATTTGAGAATTTCGCTAAAAGAGGCATCCATATTATTAGTAATATTTGTATACCTTACCATCACATAAAACAAAAAAAGGTATCCAAAAAATTTGGACACCCTTTTATATTATTAAAATATTAACTGATTTTACTCAGCTACTACTTCGAAAGGAACTTTTACCTTAACTTCTTTATGTAGGTTTAAATTAGCTACATATTCACCTAAGGTTTTAGGCTCGGCTTCAAAAGTAATACGACGACGATCAACCTCAAAACCTTTAGCTTTTAATGCGTCGGCCACTTGAATAGTGTTAACAGCACCAAAGATTTTACCGGTTTCACCAGCTTTAGCACCGATAGTTAATTTAACATCGGCTAATTTAGTTGCTATTGTTTCGGCGTCTTTTTTAATTTTCTCTTGTTTAAAAGCAGCTTGCTTTAAGTTTTCTGCCAATACTTTTTTAGCAGAAGGAGTTGCTAAAATGGCAAAACCTTGTGGAATTAAATAATTACGACCAAAACCGGGTTTTACCGTAACGATATCATCTTTCTCACCTAGTGATTTGATATCTTGCTTTAAAATAACTTCCATTGCTTAGCTCCTATTTTAATTGGTCAGTAACAAAAGGCAACAAACCGATGTGGCGGGCACGCTTTACAGCTTGGGCCACTTTACGTTGAAACTTCAAAGAAGTACCGGTTAAACGGCGAGGTAGAATTTTACCTTGCTCGTTAACGAATTTCAACAAGAAGTTTGCGTCTTTGTAATCGATGTATTTAATACCATTTTTCTTAAAACGGCAATATTTTTTCCTGTTATCCTCCACCTTTGGAGCAGTAACATATTGAATTTGATCTTTTGCCATTACGCTGTAGCCTCCTCTTTCTTAGTTTTGTTAAAAGCTCCGCTACGTTTTTTCTCGTTGTAGGCAACCGCGTGACGGTCTAATTTTACAGTCAAGAAACGTAAAACACGCTCATCGCGTTTTAATTCTAGCTCTAACTTGCTTATTAATTCACCACCTGATTTGTATTCGGTTAAGTGAAAGAATCCGTTTCCTTTCTTATCGATCGGATACGCTAATTTTCTCAAACCCCAATTATCTTCTGCGATAATTTCGGCTCCGCCATCAGTAATAATGCCTTTGAATTTTGCAATTGCTTCTTTCGCAGCATCTTCTGACAACAACGGGGTAAGAACGATAACAGTTTCGTACTGATTCATTGTTGTATTTAATTAATTTTTAATTTATTCCGCCTTAAAACGGGCTGCAAATATAGCAATATTTTTCTATAAATCAAAGGATTGGTTATTAAAAATAAAAGAGAGATATCATTGCCGTACAAGCCTATATAGATAAATAAAAAAGCCTAAGCAAATTTTGGTGTATCGGGTATATTTACGCAGCATAGTTCACTTTTACCCAAAGTAATAGAATATCAAAAACACAACAAATACCGTTTTCACGGTATTTTATAGTCCACAGTGCTTTGCCAGATTAAAACAACATCATAAAAAAGGCCTTCCCAACCAGGGAAGGCCTTAGGTTCAAAACCTCTCTCTATACAATATTATTCCGCCAAATCAATGGTCCTTAAGATTCTTTGATTTTTTGTAGTTACCACAAATGTTAAAGAAGTTCCCGCATGCGGACCAACATCAAACTTTTTTATCAATTGGTTTTTTCCCGAAAATTCTTCGCTATACAGTTCTTCATTTTTTTCACTCAAAACCGTTAGTTCTACTTTCTCTCCATTAAGCCTATCTAACTTAAAATCTACCAAATTGTCTTTCTTTTCTACCACGGGATTAAGCAATACTGTAACTTTTGGAGTCAATACCAGGGCTTTGCTCTGATCTATTAAAATTTTATACTCCATAATTTTTGAAGAACTTGTTAGCACCATAGTATACATTCCATCAGATAATGCCTCTAAATTATATACTCTCTTTATTGCTGCTTTAGTTTTAATTGTTTCTTCATGCAAAACCTCTTCTTCTTGGTTATAGATAACCACGTCTATCTGTTCTTTTTCATCTACAAAAAAGACAACCGATTTTAAGTTATTTGCCGAAGTCCTCAATACATTTCCCAAATCTGCTTTAGCGTTTATGCCTGCCACCAAGAGCAAGGCACTTAACAAGGTTATTTTTATGCTATTTTTCATTTTATGCGGTGTTTAACTGTTTACCAAATGTTTAACACTACAAAATTACTTCACTAATAAATGTAATTACGATTGTATATTTTCCAATATATATGCTATATTAACCGAATTAAATTAAAACAACAAAAACAAGCGCAAAAAAGCATATTTATCAATATAAAAACGCAATTATAAGGGTTATGAAAAAGATAAAGCCCAGTTTTGAGATTATAGAACCTTCTTTTGGAAGTTCATTCTATTATTCAAGATACCTCCAAAATGCAAATAACAAAGCACATGTTTGGCATTACCATCCCGAAATTGAGATGGTTTTTGTTAATGGAGGCTCGGGGAAAAGGCAAATTGGCAGCCATATCTCCTATTATACCGATGGGGATTTGATTTTGATTGGCAGTAATTTACCTCACTGTGGCTTTACCGACGAAACTACCGGAAACACTAACGAGGTGGTTATCCAAATGCAACCAAATTTCTTGGGAGATGATTTTTTGACGCTCAAAGAAACGAAGGGCATTTCTAATCTATTTGAAAAGGCCAGATATGGCATCGCCTTTGGCAAAGATACCATGAAACTTGTTGGGCCTACTTTAGAAAAAATGAACAATTTATGGTCATTTGAGAAACTACTGGCATTATTAAGCATATTACGGGAGCTCGAACAAGCATCAGACTATAAACTATTAAATGCCCAGAGTTTCTCTTTAGAAATGCAGACACAAGACAACGATAGGATTAACATGGTTTTTAATTATGTAAAAGACCATTTTGCAGAAGAGATTAGCTTAGAGTTGGTGGCCGATATGGCCAGTATGACCGTTCCTTCTTTTTGCCGATATTTCAAGAAAATCACCAAGAAAACCTTCACCAAGTTTGTAAATGAATACCGCGTAACGCATGCTTCGAAATTATTGGCGGAAAAGCCATTGAGTATTGCCCACGTTGCAGCAGAGAGTGGATTCCAAAATTTCAGTCATTTCAATAAGATTTTCCATGAATTTACCGGAAAAAGCGCCTCGCAATATCGCAAAGAATTAAAATCTGTAATTAAATAAACAGTGCTGCAACTACTTTTCCACAATCCTTTATTTTAAAACCTGTAAACTTTAAAATTTTGCTATTTTCGTGGCAATGGAAAATTTTATTGTTTCTGCCCGTAAATACCGCCCAATTACGTTTGAAACCGTAGTTGGTCAGCAGCATATTACCGGAACATTAAAAAATGCCATTAAAAACAACCAACTGGCGCAAGCGTTTTTGTTTTGCGGCCCTCGTGGTGTTGGAAAAACCACTTGTGCCCGTATCTTGGCCAAAACCATAAACTGTACCAGTTTAACCGCAGAACAGGAAGCATGTGGCACCTGCGAAAGCTGTCAATCTTTCCAATCGGGACATTCGTTTAACTTCCACGAATTAGACGCGGCATCTAACAACTCTGTTGACGACATCAGAAGTTTAATTGAGCAGGTAAGGATACCTCCACAGGCAGGAAAATATAAAATCTACATTATAGACGAGGTGCACATGCTCTCTACCAGTGCGTTCAATGCTTTTTTGAAAACGCTGGAAGAACCACCTCCGTACGCAATCTTTATCTTAGCAACTACCGAAAAGCACAAAATACTGCCAACAATTTTATCTCGTTGCCAGATATTTGATTTTAACCGTATACAGGTTGAAGATATTGCCGGACATCTTTCTAAAATTGCCCAAAGGGAAAACATTATTGCCGAGCCCGATGGACTGCACATTATTGCGCAAAAAGCGGATGGCGGTTTACGTGATGCGCTTTCTATGTTCGACCAGATTGTTAGCTATACCAATAGGAATGTTACTTATAAAGCGGTAATTGACAATCTTAATATATTAGATTACGATTATTATTTTAGGCTAACCGATTATTTGACCAATGGCGATGTAAGCAATACTCTCCTGCTTTTTAACGAGATATTAAATAATGGTTTTGATGGCAATAACTTTATCAACGGGTTGGCGGGGCACTTTAGGAATTTATTAGTTGGAAAAGACAACCAGACTATTAAACTTTTAGAAGTTAGCGAAAATATTAAACAGAAATATCTAACGCAAAGCAATAGCACCAATCTTGGTTTTATATTAACTGCGCTTAATTTAGCCAATCAGTGCGATTTAAATTACAAAAACAGTAAAAACCAACGCTTACAAGTTGAATTGGCATTGATTAAAATGTGCCACATTCCTTCCGTAATTCAACTTGCCAATACTGCAACTGACCAAAATCAGGATAAAAAAAAAACTTTAGTTAAACCTGAGCCTGCTCCATCTGAGCCAGTCCAAGAAAAGCCCGTTTCGGTAACTGCTCCGATTGTAGAAAAAAAGGAAGAGCCATTAGTTGCTACCCCACAACCCGTAGAAGCCGTTCTTCCTAAAATTGAAGTACCGAACGTAACTGCATCTCCCGCAGCACCAATTAAGATACAACCTCTACCTAAAAGTACTTCGGGTTCTTTAATTCCCTCTTTAACAGATTTAACCAGTGGAATTAATATAGATGGCGAAGATAAAGGCCCACAATACATTAGAGGCAACGATAAGCAACCATTTACCAAAGAGCAATTTTTAGCTTGCTGGCAACAATACACACAAAAGGCCAAAGATGAAGACAAAATACATCTTTACACTCTGCTAAGTAGTAATGAGCCTATATTAGAGGGCACACATATTACCGTATTGGTAGAAAATGCGCCGCTAGAAAGTACATTACAAACTGAAAAAATAGAACTCCTTAACTTTTTAAGGGGCAACCTAAGTAATTTCGATATACAGCTATTCTCCAAAAGGGTTGAAAGCAAACAAAGCGACAGAATTTACACCAATAAGGATAAATATGCCTATCTGGTAGAAAAAAACCCTCAATTGGAAGAATTTCGCCAACGCTTTAATTTGGATTTGTTGCCTTAGCCAATTCCGGCTTAGCAACAAAAACCGCTTATTTTTCATTTTTAAAATCAACATCCGTACATATAATTTTATTAAATATATTAAGGTCCTTTCCATCGCAGTTGTTGTCTATAAAATATGTTAAAATCTCATATTATAAGTCATATAGTTAACAGAACTATACAAGTACTTTATATCTGTCTTAAAAAAAATGTTGTTGGGCCAACTGCCATTTTACTATTAATGGGCTTAACGGCGCAAGCACAATGGAAAAATCCAACAGACGATTGGAAAACAATAGGTCCACCCAAAGGCACATTAATGGTTATTGGTGGGGCTGCCGTACCTTCTATATATAAAGATTTTGTTAGGCTTGTGGGTGACCCAAATGCATTGATTGTAATGATACCTACCGCAGGTGATGTGGTAGACGAAAAAAATGGCGCTTACCCCAAACTTGTAGAAGCAGGGGCAAAAAACATAGTTATACTGCACACCAGAGATAGAGAGAAAGCCAATTCGGAAGAATTTGTAGCTCCTCTACGAAAAGCAAAAGGGGTGTTTATTAGTGGCGGTTTCCAAAATCGTTTGGCAAGAGCCTACCTACATACCCTAACACACCAAGCTATGTTTGATGTACTGGCAAGAGGCGGGGTAGTTGCCGGAAGTTCGGCAGGCGCTTCTATACAAGGCTCTTTCTTATATGGTGGCGGCGATGAAAAAGTAGGCTTTGGTTTTATTAAAGACTCTGCCATTGGCCAGCATTATATAAGGAGAAACCGCATGGGAAGCGTGGCCAGAATTTTAAAAAACGACCCCAAGTTACTAGGTATTGGTATTGATGAGGCTACCGCCATTGTAGTAAAGGGCAATGATTTTGAAGTAACCGGCGATAGCAAAGTTGCCGTATATGATACTACGCTACCGGGGTGGCCAACACCAAAAGCCCAATACTATCTTTTTCCCGGTGATAAATTTGATATGGCTTTGCATAAAACTACATACGAAGCAAAACCATTACCCAAAGATTTGTGGGCCGATGCCAATAAACGTTGGAAATATCCATCTGCCGATTGGCAAACCGTTGGCCCACCAACAGGAAAACTAATATTATATGGAGCAGAAAAAACACCAAATGCGATATTTGAACATTTTTTAAAGTCGACAGCCGCGAAATCAGCTATCGTTGTACTTTCTACCGGAAATGCCGAAGCACGGGCTAAAAACGAGGAAATAGTAAATACCCTAAAAAAAATGGGAGCAGAAAATGTTTCTTTGATACACACTATTAATAATGACCAAGCCAATTCCAGCTCATTTATAGCAGCTTTAAACAATGCCAACGCTGTTTGGATTTGCGATGGAGCAAAATGGCAATTTGCAAATACCTACTTAAACACACTTCTGCACAAACAACTCTTTGAAGTATTAAAACGTAACGGCGCTATTGCAGGCACAGGAGCTGGAGCAGCCATAATGGCCTCCCGTTTGTTTGGCGAACCCGAAAGTTACCGTTGGACAAAAGGCTATGCGCTCACCAACCAAGCCATGATATTTGACGAGCCACTTGAGAAAAAGCCGTTGAAAACGGCACAAGATATTTTGTCAAAAAACACAGATTTAATAGGCATTGGCATAGAAAAGGGAGCTATTGTAACGCTCGAAAATAATCAAGCCACAATTGCCGGAAGCGGTAATGTGATACTTTATAAAGCTTCGGAAACAAAACCTACTGTTTTACAGCCCGGAAAACAATATGCTTTAAAACAATAAGAGTAGGCCTAGGTTTATTGGCTTAGCTAGGCAAATCATTCTTCGGATAGCCTTCTTCGTCCAAATCTTCCCTAAAATCCTCTTCTGTTTGTGCCAAAATCCTATCGGCAGGGTCAACTAGTACGCTTTCGCCTGTTTCGTCAATATGCATCCCGTTATCATCTAGCTGTTCATCAACCTGCCCCTGTTGGTCATATTCATTACCAACATACGGATTCGCCTCGTCATAGGTCGAAATGCTGTCCTCACCGTTCGGTGCAGAAGTATCATAAGGTAATGGATGGTCGTAGTTGCTGCCCTCCCCCTTTACATCAAACTCAAAACTGTTTTTATCTTTATTGTAAGATAATTCGTTAAAATCTTTGGTTTCTCCCAAATCGCTTTCATGAAGCTTGTCTTTGGCTGGTTTTTGATTGTTCATAATACACTGTTTTTTAAAGTATAAACTTACAATATTTAGGTTTTGTTTTAACGAAAAATGAGTAACGGTAATTATATCTTTATTTGATATTTAACATTTTTGAGCGCAATTGCACGGCAATTATGTTCCCCCTGTCCCGCTTTCACTTTTAGTCCCGATTTTGCAATCGGGAGCTAAGCCGTTCAATCGGGGCTATTTTACCAAATGAGGGGGTACTATGTGTTGAGTTTCCCTGCACCTGCCAAAGTAAAACAAATCCGTATTCTATGGTTTATACAAATAAATTTAAAGTATTTAGATGCTATACATCATGTTTTAAACTCAGGCTTTGCGCTTCTTTGCGAAGTCTTTAAAAATCTTTGCGGTAAAATTTGCCGCAAAGAAAAAGAAGAGTGCCGCTAAGGACGCAAAGTTTTATATAGGTTACCTTGTAAAACAAACCCGACATACGTGTATGCCAATCCCGATATTTCATCGGGAAATTGGCAGCAACATTGGCGGGACTATCGGAAAATAGCAGCACAAGGATTGCTTTTCAAAACATAAGGATTATCTCTTTTACTTATTTTACTTTTTATTTGTATTAAATCTAAATAGTACTATTTTTGCAGGTACAATTAATATACTGTGCAAAAAACCAAAGAAGTATCATTTCCTGTTGCCACGTTTGAAGAAGTATTCGCTACCGAAAGCGGTGCTATTTTTCAATCGGATTCGGAAAAATGCTGGTATATTAATTTTGCAGGTAAACTGGCCCGTTTTGATTACAGAAACCTACTAAAACTTAAAAAAGCGGTTTATCACGTAGATATCGAAGGGAAATTGTTGAGCAGCGATAAGTCTGCCGATGTAGAAATCATCTTTATTTGCGCTTGCGACCATTCTTACGTCCTTTCGTTGTTAGAGCTTATTAAATTAAAAGAACTGTTGCAAGGTACATTTGTAATGTTGGAACTTAACCACATTATCCACGACCGTCTGTTCCGTGTCATCTCTTAAACTAAGACTTAGACTCTTTCCATATTACTAATATTTTCTTTTACAGAACATTATCGCCGTAACTTTGTAGTGTTCAAATAGAGGAAATTATTATGAAAGATATAATGAGAGTTAAATGTTTACTATCGGAAGAGATAGAAACATTGATAAATCAACAGATAAAAAAGGAAGCGCATTCATCTGCCATTTACTTATCGATGGCATCGTGGTGCAACAGAAATGGCTATGATTTTTCTGCCGATTATTTCTTTAAACAAGCAGAAGAAGAAAGACAACATCAGTTGAAATTCTTTAAATATGTACTAGATATGGGCGGCAACGCTATTTCGCCAGATGTAACCAATATTAAGCAAGAGTACAATTCTTTCCGCGAAGTATTTGAAGAAGCTTTGGAGCAAGAAATCAGCGTAACGCAATCTATTAAAAATATTGCTGCCCGTTGCCACAAAGAGCAAGACTACGTTACCTTAGAGTTTTTAAACTGGTTCTTTAGAGAGCAACGCGAAGAGGAATACAAAGCTCGTAGAGCAGTTGAATTATTTGACGTTATTGGTGAGGAAGGAACTGGCAGATGGCAAATTGACAAACACGTGGGGCAAATTTCTTACGACAGCGAAGCATAACAAACAAAACAATTCCATAATTGAGAAAGGTGCATATAACAAATATGCGCCTTTTTTGTTTATTTTGAATAGTACTACTTGCGTACTTACCTATTTTATAGGCGACCCTGAAATAAATTCAGGGTGACGCTAAAACGATATCCGTCATGCTGAATTTATTTCAGCATCAGCTTAGAAAAAGTTAATATAAAGTAGCTATTTTGTATTATAATTAGCTGAAAAGCACCATGTCTAAAAAGGATAAGAAGAAAAAAGGTTCGAAACAGGACAAAAAAGACAAAAAGAAAAAAGACTGTTGCGAAAAGTACCTAAAGGGCAAAAGGTGCAAAAATTGTCCTTTAGGCTAAATCTTCTATTTCAACGCCTCCCACAAAATTTCAACGGGATGTTTGGCTATTCGTTGTGTTCCGTCTTTAATTTGATGCCTACAACTTGTTCCTGCAGCAGCAATAATGGTGCTTTCGGGCTGTTTCCTAACTTCGGGCAGTAAAACCAATTCCCCTACTTTCATGGAAACTTCGTAGTGCTCTGCTTCATAACCGAACGAGCCCGCCATACCGCAGCAACCAGATGGGATAAGTTCTACTTTATAATTGGCTGGTAAGCCTAATATCTTCTCGGTCGGTGCAAGTGCATTTAAGGATTTTTGATAGCAATGTCCATGCAGTTTAATCAATTGCTCATCGGATGTAAATTGGTCGTTGCTTATTTTGCCTGCTTCAAATTCGTTTAATAAAAATTCTTCTATCAAAAATGAATTTTGGGCCAAATGTTTTGCTTTTTGTACCAAATGGGCATCTACCAATTCGGGATATTCGTCTCTAAAAGTGAGCAATGCTGATGGTTCTATGCCCAACAACGGTGCATCAAAACTCACCAAATCTGTCAACAAGCTCACATTTTTATTAGCCAAGGCTTTTGCATCTCGTAACAATCCTTTTGATAAATAAGTACGTCCGCTTTCCAAATGTTGTGGAATAACAACTTCGTAGCCTAATTTCTCTAACAGTTTGATAGTGGTTATGCCAATTTCAACATCATTATAGTTGGTAAACTCATCGCAAAACAGATAAACTTTTTTTGCTTTGGCTTGGAATGATTTCTTTTTATCATGCTGTTTTTTCCAAAGCCGTAATGTAGTTCTGCCAACTTTAGGCAATGACCTAGCTGGTGCAAAGCCCACTATCTTTTTGATAATCTTGCCCATAAAATTATTCGAAATTAAAGCATTATAAATAGATGGAGCTATTGTGGCCAATTGTTGCGATTTGGTGAAATTGGCAATCATCCAAGTACGGAATGAAACACCGTTGGCATCATGGTAATGTTGTAAAAATTCCGCTTTCATCTTGGCTACATCTACACTTGATGGACATTCGGACTTACACCCCTTACAGCTCAAACACAAGTCCATTACCTCTTTAATCTCTTTATGATTAAATGGATTTTCGCCTGTGGAATTGGTTAAAAACTGTCGTAAAATATTTGCCCTAGCTCTTGTAGTGTCTTTTTCCTGCCTTGTAGCCATATAAGATGGGCACATCGTGCCACCTGAAATATGCGTTTTTCGGCAATCGCCAGAACCCGAGCATTTTTCTGCCAATCTTAAAATGCTTTCGTTCTTAGAAAAATCAAAGATGGTTTTAATAGGCTTGATTTGTTTGTCCGCTTCGTAACGTAAAAACTCGTTCATTGGCGGTGTATCTACAATTTTGTTGGCATTAAAAATGCCCAATGGGTCGAACAGTTGTTTTGTTTCTTTCAAAAGCTCGTAAACCTCATTGCCCAATACATCTTTAATAAATTCGCCACGCAAACGGCCATCGCCATGCTCGCCACTTAACGAGCCCTGATGCTTTTTAACCAAAGCAGCAGTTTCTTTTAAAACCGTTCTGAAAAGTGCTTTACCTTCGCTGGTTTTTAGATTAATTATTGGCTCTACGTGCAATTCTCCTGCACCTGCATGGGCATAATAAGAAGCCTTTAAATTGTATTTATCAAGTATTACTTGCAATTCTTCGATGTAAGCAGGTAAATCCTCTGGTGCAACGGCACAATCTTCAATCAAATTTACGGGCTGGCTGTCACCGGGCAAATTTCTGATTAACCCCAAACCTGCCTTGCGTACGTCCCAAGCCAATTTAGTTTGTTGGCCATACACTATTGGATAAGCATAGCCCAATTCAGCTAATTTTAAATCTGCTATCAAAGCCGATGTTTTTAAATCGAGTTCTTGTTGTGTTTCTGCAAAAAACTCAACCATTAGCAAGGCTTCCGGCTCTCCTTCAATAAAAAAACGGTTATGTTGATAAACAGGATGGCCTTTGGTAAAGTCCATGATGTATTTATCTACCAACTCGGATGCCATTGGCTGATGTTTCAATATCACGATATTTGCCAAAAGCGATTCGGCCAAAGAATTGAAATGCACACAAACCAGCGCTTCTTGCTTGGGCGGCAACGACAAAAGTTTAAGTTTAGCTTCAGTTACAAACATTAGCGTACCTTCAGAGCCAGCGATGAGTTCGCATAGATTACAGGTGTCTTTACCTGCTTCCGCGGTTAAGAAATCTAATGCATAACCAGTGTTTCTTCTGGTCAACGTTTTCTTGGGATAGCCTTTTTCAATAGCTTCGATATTTTTTGGATTGTTTACCAGTTCGGAAATCCCTTTGTAAATTACCCCTTCAAGGTTATTTTGCTTTGACTTTTCGGCTACTTCCGCAAACGATAAAGATTTAAACTCAACTTCCTGTCCATTGCTCAAATAGCCCTTTACTTCTAACAGATTTTGTCGGGTATCGCCCCAAACAATTGAGTGCAAACCACAAGAGTTATTGCCAATCATGCCTCCAATCATAGCCCTATTGGCAGTGGAAGTTTCCGGGCCAAACATCAACCCATAAGGCTTCAAAAAGGCATTTAAATCATCTCTAATTACTCCGGGTTGTACCTTTACATATTTTTCTTCTTGGTTAACTTCTAATATCTGATTAAAATATTTAGAAATATCAACGATGATTCCATTACCTACTACCTGCCCTGCCAAAGAAGTACCTGCTGCTCTAGGAATAAGCGTTAAATGATATTCATTGGCAAAAGCGATAAGGTTTTTAATATCTTCTTCGTTTTTCGGTACGGCTACTGCCAATGGCTTTTCTTGATAAACGGAAGCATCGGTAGAATAAACTAATTTTTGTGCTTCGTGAATAGTAGAATTATCGAAAAATAATTCTCCATTAAAACTAGTGCTTAGTTTTTCAAAAAAGGAAATTAGATTGGGATGATTTGACACCCTGTAAAATTAAGCATTTTACTTGCGCTTTTTAAAAATAAAAACTGCAAGAAACGGCAAAAAACCGATAACTTGCAGTTAAAAAACCGGAAGAAACTGATAAGTTATAATTAAGAACCTGCTTTTGTGTACTCCATAGCATATATTAAAAACAAGTGGTTAACTTTAATCTCTACGCAAACGTTTGATAACACCATTGCCGTCTTTCGAATAAAAACTTCGCAAACAGAAAGATTGCATAATATATAGATGGTTTGTAGCCACCTATTATATTTTAAAAAACCTCATTTAATTAAACCTTATTACCAAAAAGCTATATCTATCAGTTTCATCAAGATTATCTTTTGCTTAAAAGAACATCAAAAATTTCGTGCTGCTTATTTTTTAGTGACAAACAAAACGCAAACGTTTGACTAAACCTTTCTTATTATAAATATTAAGCGGACTTTAGAAGAAAGTTAATTAGCCTAAATTTTTGGCTGGCAATAACAAAAGTGCAGTATACCAAACCTTCTCATTTACAAAGGGAAGGAGCATCCTTTTATATTTAAGCCTAAGTTTCTGCAAATGATATTTGTTTAGTATTTTAACCACTCAAAACGTACTTTATGAGTAATAACAAGATTTCTTTTATAGAAAAAATGAGAGCTTCTTATTCTCCATCGGGTGCCTCAATATATTTGGGTGCTGGAATTTTAGACGGAGAAACAATTGCTGAAGCAGAGGTAAATCTTCCTTTACGGATGATGAACAGGCATGGGCTAGTAGCCGGAGCCACAGGAACAGGAAAAACCAGAACCCTGCAATTATTGGCCGAACAACTGTCAGATGCCGGCGTGCCGGTTTTTATGCTAGACGTAAAAGGAGACCTTTCGGGTCTTTACCAAGCGGGCAGTACAAACGCAAAGCTAGAGGAGCGTTCACAACAGTTGGGCAAGCCTTTTAACCCAAGCGGCTTCCCGATAGAACTCTATTCGCTAAGTGGCAAACTCGGTGCTCAAATGCGGGCCACAGTTACCGAATTTGGTCCTGTACTACTTTCTAAAATATTAGAGCTAAACGATACCCAAGCCGGTGTGTTGGCAGTAATATTTAAATATGCCGACGACAATAAGATGCCCGTGGTCGATTTGAACGACCTTAAAAAACTACTGGGCTATCTGTCAGAAGGCGATGGCGCGAAAGAGATAAAGAGCAGTTATGGTTCTATTTCCACGGCAACATCCAGCACTATTTTAAGAAAAATTGTAGCCATAGAACAGCAGGGACTTGGCGGAGTATTTGGCGAAACATCTTTCGATATCGAAGATTTGTTTAACCGTGTTGATGGAAAAGGCGTAATCAGTCTTTTAAATATTGCCGATGTACAAAACCAACCTGTTTTATACTCTACTTTTTTGTTAAGCCTGTTGGCCGAAATTTACCAAACTATGCCAGAGGCCGGCGATTTGGACAAGCCCAAACTAGTGTTCTTTTTTGATGAGGCCCATTTGCTGTTCAACGATGCCCCAAAGGCATTTTTAGAGCAGGTGAACACCATCATCAGGCTTATCCGCTCTAAGGGAATAGGCGTGTTTTTTTGCACACAATCCCCAATGGATGTACCAGAAAGCGTATTATCACAATTAGGCAACCGTGTACAACACGCATTAAGGGCTTTTACACCCAACGATGTAGATGCATTAAGAAAAACGGTAAATACTTATCCCAAATCTGATTTTTATGCTATTGATAAAGTGCTTACCTCTCTTGGAACAGGGCAGGCATTAATAACCGTATTAAACGAAAAAGGAATACCTACAGAAGTTGCAGCAACCATGCTTACACCGCCAAGAGCCATAATGGGCCCTATGGCAGCTATTGATTGCGAAAGACTGATGCAGGCTAGCCCTTTATTTACTAAATATAAAGAAACTAAAGACCCAATAAGTGCTTATGAGATATTAACCGATAGAATAAACGAGAATTTGGCCAATGAACATGAGTTGAAAGCCAAAGAAGAGGAACAAAAAAGAATTGAACAGGAAAGCAAGCCCAAACCTGGCGAAAAAAGCATTGTAGAACAGGTAATGGGAGCCACCATAACCCGACAAATAGGCAAAGAAATTGTACGGGGTATCTTTGGTATGCTTACCGGTAAAAAAAGCCGTTCAACTAAATCAAAAGGTGGTGGGCTTTTTGGATTCTAAAACTTAACTTTGGCGAAACTTAATATTCATTTAAAAACTAAATAGTTAATGAAACCTACCTTACTTATTTTGGCCGCCGGGATGGCTAGCCGCTATGGAAGCATGAAACAAATTGATGGTTTTGGGCCAAATGGAGAAACCATTATCGATTATTCTATATATGATGCAATTAAAGCTGGATTTGGAAAAGTTGTATTTATCATCAAAGAAGAGTTTGCCGATAACTTCAAAGCGATTTTCGACGAAAAACTAAAAGGCAGAATTGATGTAGATTACGTTTACCAAAATTTCGACCTTAAACAATTTGGTATCGAGGAAGAAATTTACAGGGAAAAACCTTGGGGTACGGCACATGCCATACTTTCTGGCAGAAAGGTAATTAAAGAACCTTTTTGCGTAATCAATGCTGATGATTTTTACGGCTACGATGCTTTCAAGAAGATGGCAGATTTCCTTACCTCTGATGTAAACGATGAAAACTATGCTATCATCGGCTACAAGATTGGAAAAACATTATCAGACTTTGGCTCTGTATCAAGAGGAGTGTGCAAAGCTGATGAAGCAGGAAATTTGACAGAAATTGTTGAAAGAACGAAGGTTTACAGAAAAGACGATGCTATTGTTTATGAGGAAGATGGAAAAGAATATCCATTGGATTTTGAAACACCTGTATCCATGAATTTTTGGGGATTTACTCCCTCCGTATTCAAGATAGCAGAAGACCAATTCAGGTCATTTGCCATTGAAAATAAGGACAAACCTAAAGCAGAATTTTTTATCCCTTTAATTGGGGAGCATCTGGTTAATACCAACACAGCTTCTTTTAAAGTAGTTCCAACCGATAACCAATGGTTTGGGGTTACCTACAAAGAAGATAAGCCATTGGTTCAAGCAAGTATTAATGAGCTTATAAAAAGTGGTATTTACCCCAAAAAATTATGGAATTAACTATTGATGAGAATGTATTAAAAGCATATGGCTTAACAAGCAAAAACATCAAACTACAACAAATAGGTTCTGGCCATATTAACCGAACCTATTTGTTAACCAATCTATCAGATGATAAACAATATGTGCTGCAGAATATCAATGTCCATGTATTTGCCAACCCTATGGCAATTGCAGACAATATAAAACATGTTGCCGATTACCTTGTAGCACATTTTCCCGATTACCTATTCCCTGCCCCTATTGCCACTATCACCAATGAGTTTATGGTATCCCATAACGGAGAATATTGGCGTCTTATCCCATTTGTAAAAGACACCTTAGCGTTAGATACCTTAACATCGCCAAAACAGGCATTTGAGGCCGCAAAACAATTTGGCAAGCTAAGCAGGTTGTTAGATGATTTCGACAGCAATAAACTAACCCCATCTATTATAGGTTTTCACGATTTGGCACTGCGCTACAAACAATTTAGCAATGCATTAAAAGAAAGCAAGGAAGATTTTAGGATAAAAGCCGCCAAGGAAATAAACGTAGCCGTTAACTATGAAAATATCCTGTACCAATACCAACTTTTTACTAAAAGAGATGATTTCCCGGACAGGGTAATGCATCACGACACCAAAATTAGTAATGTACTATTGGCCAAAGATACTTTTGAAGGCGTATGTGTAATAGATTTAGATACACTGATGCCCGGCAAGTTTATTTCTGATTTGGGCGATATGATGCGCACTTACTTATGTGAATTTTCAGAAAATGAAAAAGATTTATCGAAAATTACAATACGCATAGAATACTTTTCGGCAATGATGGAAGGCTATCTGTCTGAAATGGGAGATATATTGACCTCTACCGAAAAAGAAATGATTTTGTTTAGCGGCAAATACATTATTTACATGCAGGCGTTACGTTTCCTTACCGATTACCTTAATGGAAGCGTTTATTACCCCGTCCACTATCCTGAGCAAAACTTAGATAGGACAAAAAATCAATTGAAATTGTTACAGGAATTGATTAAGAACGAAACACAGTTACAAGATATTATAGATACAAATCTTGTTAAAAAACAATTGTAGTAAAAATAAATACTAAATGCAGTAAAGCATTATTCATTCAATAGCTAACTCTAGCGAACAATAAAAAAGTCCCAACTGTTTTACCAACCGGGACTTTTAATTTATTCTACTGACAATTATTTCTTCTCGTCGTCTTTTACTTCTTCGTAATCTACATCAGTTACGGTATCACCACCTTGTTGTGGCTCAGCTTGTCCGGCATCACCTTGTGGTTGTCCTTCCTGACCTGCTTTGTACATTTCTTCCGAAGCTGCATTCCAAGCGTTTTGCAATTCAGTTTGCGCAGCTTCAATATCAGCAAAGTTACGAGCAGCGTGTGCATCTTTCAGTTTTTTCAAACCCTCTTCAATTGGCGCTTTTTTATCGGCAGATAGTTTATCGCCAAACTCTTTCAATTGTTTCTCAGTTGAGAAAATCAAAGCATCTGCACTGTTAATTTTATCCGCTTCTTCTTTTGCTTTAGCATCTGCTTCGGCATTAGCCTCGGCTTCTTGCTTCATTTTTTGGATTTCGGCATCAGTTAAACCACTAGAAGCCTCTATACGGATTTTTTGCTCTTTACCAGTAGCTTTATCTTTTGCGCTTACGTGTAAAATACCGTTAGCATCAATATCAAAAGCAACTTCAATTTGTGGTACGCCACGAGGTGCAGGTGGAATACCATCTAACATGAACCTACCGATAGTACGGTTTTGGTTAGCCATTGGGCGCTCGCCTTGCAAGATGTGGATTTCAACCGAAGGTTGATTATCAGCCGCAGTAGAGAAAGTTTCCGTTTTCTTAGTTGGGATAGTTGTATTAGCCTCAATTAATTTAGTCATTACACCGCCCATAGTTTCTATACCTAAAGAAAGTGGCGTAACGTCTAACAACAACACATCTTTTACATCGCCTGTTAATACACCACCTTGAATAGCAGCACCAATTGCAACCACTTCATCAGGATTTACACCTTTAGAAGGCTCTTTACCGAAGAAAGCTTTCACCGCATCCTGAATTGCAGGAATACGGGTTGAACCACCTACCAAGATAATTTCATCGATATCCGAAGTTTTTAAACCTGCATTTTTCAATGCCGATTTACAAGGCTCAATAGTACGTTTTATTAAACTATCAGCCAATTGCTCAAATTTAGCACGGGTTAAAGTACGCACCAAATGTTTAGGTCCGCTAGCATCGGCAGTAATATAAGGCAGGTTAATTTCGGTAGAAGTAGTGCTAGAAAGCTCAATTTTAGCTTTTTCGGCAGCTTCTTTTAAACGTTGCAAAGCCATTGGATCTTTGTGCAAATCCATACCGTTTTCGTTTTTAAACTCATCAGCTAACCATTCAATGATCACGTGGTCAAAGTCATCACCACCTAAGTGTGTATCACCATCGGTAGATTTTACTTCAAATACACCATCGCCAAGTTCCAAAACAGATACGTCATGTGTACCACCACCACAGTCAAATACCACAATTTTCATGTCTTTGTGGGCTTTGTCTAAACCGTAGGCCAATGCAGCAGCAGTAGGCTCGTTAATGATACGTTTTACCTGTAAACCTGCAATTTCACCAGCTTCTTTAGTAGCCTGACGCTGTGCATCATTAAAGTAAGCAGGCACGGTAATTACAGCTTCGGTAACTTCCTGACCTAAGAAATCTTCGGCAGTTTTTTTCATTTTCTGTAAAATCATTGCCGAAATTTCCTGTGGTGTATATTTTCTATCGTCAATCTCAACACGAGGTGTATTGTTATCGCCTTTTACCACTTTATAAGGTACTCTAGTTACTTCTTTATCAACTTCCGTAAAGCTGCTACCCATGAAGCGCTTAATAGAGTAAATCGTTTTTGTTGGGTTTGTTATTGCCTGACGTTTTGCAGGCTCGCCAACCTTGCGCTCGCCGTTTTCTGTAAAAGCAACAATAGATGGCGTAGTACGTTTACCCTCGCTGTTGGCTATAACAACAGGCTCGTTACCTTCCATTACAGCAACACAAGAGTTCGTAGTTCCTAAGTCTATACCAATTATTTTTCCCATTTTATTATGTTTTTCGTTTTTTACTTTTTTGTTGTTTCCTCATTAATAACAAGCCTTATGCCAATAGGTTTTTGGCAGATTTTTGTCAAAAAAGGCTGTTAAAATGTAAAAGAAAACCAAAATCACTGCTGACAGCTTGGCAGGATTAGAAGTAAAAGGTAGAGATTAGCTAAAATAGATTTGAAAATGAATGTTGGTATTTCATAGGCTCTGAAGCCCTGCTGTACGCTACTATCTTTTTGTGAAAGCAAAACAAAGCCAAAACTTCGTAAGTTTTAAAAACTTACGAAGTTTGAACACCTATGCTACAAAAAGTATATCCGCCGCCATCAGGTTTAATTAACTAAAACCCGTTATCCTTCGCTAAATAATTTCCTAAAACAATTATCTTTAGTTATGCTAAATCTAAAATTACTGTTTCTTTTCTTCCATATTTGGTCATCTACAACAAATATCAAAAATGAAAAACTCACCGAAGCCTATACCTTTTGCAAGAACAACCAATTAGACACTACCATTTGCATTATGGTTGATATGAGTATTCCTTCGGGTAAAAACAGATTGTTCGTTTACGACTTTAAACAAAAGAAAACCATTATATCGGGTTTATGTGCACATGGTGTTGGTGCGGGTAGTACTGCGACAAAGCCAGTTTTCAGCAACAAAGTTGGGAGCAACTGCACTTCGTTAGGAAAATATAAGGTAAAAAATAGAGCTTACAGTAACTGGGGCATTAACATCCATTATAAAATGTACGGTTTAGAAAAAACCAACAACAATGCCTTTAAAAGAATAATCGTATTGCACTCCTATACACCAGTTCCAAACTATGAGATTTATCCACAAACATTATTTGGACAAAGTGCAGGCTGCCCGGTAACATCAGACGACACGATGTCTCAAATCGACCGATTACTAATTAAGAAGAAAAAACCTGTGCCCTTATGGATTTACAACCAATAGCACTAAAGCCCCAATAATCTCTCCAAATGATGATAGCTTATGCCAAAATAGGCCTTAGTATCTTTAATTTTTTGTAGAATTTCTTCTTTATTCTTTGCTCCTTCATCCTTGATCTTAATCCCCACCACCAACACATTCTTAGGCGTATGCACATCCGACACAAATTCAAATACCTTTGTTTTATAGCCGAAATATTCGAGGATTAAAGCCCGCAAACCATCCGTAACCATTTCGGCCTGTCTTTCCAAGAATATGCCATGCTTGGTTAAAAAGTTTAGTTCATTTTTTGCTTTGCCCTTTTCTATCTCTCTACGTATTTGCTTGTGGCAACAGGGTGCAACCACAATTAAATCGGCATTGGCCTGTATGCCTTTATAAATGGCATCGTCAGTAGCCGTATCGCAGGCATGCAATGCGATTAGTAAATCAATTGCTTTGTTATTATAGCTTTCAATAGTGCCTTCCACAAAAGAAAGTTGGTCAAAATCTGCTTTAATGGCAATTCTATTACACAAATCAACCATATCTTTTCTAAACTCCACCCCTGTTACATTGGCTTTTGTCCCAAAGAGATGGCTTTGCCACTGATGATTTAACAAATAATCATATAAAGCAAAGGTTAAATATCCCTTACCAGAACCCATATCAACTACATTTTTGATAGTGCCAATTGGAAATTCCTTAATCAAAGAACTCAATATCTCAATATATTGGTTGATTTGCCTGTATTTATCTTGAGCATTCTTAAAAACAGTACCATTGCTATCAGTTAAGCCAAGTTCTTGTAAGTAGACGTTATTTTTAGCAGAAATCAAACGCTTTTTTTCCTTGTCATGAGCTAAGTTAGCTTCCTTTTGCTCAATCAATTTATTAGACCTTAAACGAAATGAGCCTTTTGTCGTTCTTTCTAAAATATGTTCTTCTGTATTGGTAAATAAGGTAGCGATGTTAAAACCATTATTTAAATAATCTTTGATAAATGTTAGACCTTCCTCAATGGTATAATTCTTAAAAATATCACGCGTTTTATAACGGAAGTTAAAGGCAAGCATTTCCTTTTTCTTAATGATTATAGGTTTTACATACAGATGTTTTAACCCTTCTTCATTTCCTTTATAATTGCCCAACGACAACTTAACAAAAGTTAAATCTTGTATACTAGCACTTAAATGAGTTGTAAATAACTCTTCGCTCTGGTTATTCATTTTACTGTGGCTCTGACTACAAAAATAGCTTGCTAAATTGTAATTATAATTAAAAGTTGGTCATTTCTTATTTATTCTCTTACTATCTTTAAGTCATGAATGTATTATTGGCTTCAACTTCAACCTTATTTGGCGAGCAATATCTTGCCTACCTTAAATCCGAGATTATAGAATTATTTAAAGGGATTAACGAAATTATCTTTATCCCTTTCGCTAGACCAGGCGGTATATCTCACGAAGATTATACAAAAAAGGCAGCTAATTTCTTTTCTGGAATAGATATAAAGGTAAAAGGGCTTCATGAATTTGAAGATAAATCAGCTGCCGTAGCAAATGCAAAAGGTTTCTTTACAGGAGGTGGAAATACCTTTTTATTAGTAAAAACATTACATGATTTAGGTTTGATGAACATCCTTAAGGAAAGCATTGAAAAAGGTAGCCCATATTTAGGTTGTAGTGCCGGCACCAATATTGGCGGCCTAAATATGAAAACCACCAATGATATGCCTATTGTTTATCCTCCAAGTTTTGACTGCATGGGCCTAGTTCCGTTTAATATCAATCCTCATTATTTAGACCCACAACCAGAAATTAAACATAATGGAGAAACCCGTGAAACCAGAACATTAGAATTTCTAACTCAAAACAATATTAAAGTAGTAGGATTAAGAGAGGGCAATTGGATAAGAAGAGTTGGAAATAAAATTACCGTTGAGGGAATTCAACAAACCAGAATATTTGAACAAGGTAAAGCACCTTATGAAATTGAAGCTGGAAGTGTATTATAACAAAAAATAGACTGGCTAAATACCATTAAATCACAAAAAGCCATTGAATATAAATACCAAATGAAGATAATTGGAATATTAGGCGGGTTAGGGCCCGAATCTACGATAGCTTATTACAAAAAACTTATTGGCTACTATAAAGCTGAAATTGATAAAAATAGCTTTCCTCACATTATTATTAACAGTATTGATTTAAGTTTAGTAACGAATTTGCTAAATAAAAGCGATTTAGATGGTTTGGTTAGATATCTGGCTGAAGAAATTAACCGGTTAAAAAAAGCTGGTGCAAATATCATTGCCATGGCTTCAAATACCCCACACATAGTTTTCGATAAACTACAACAAATGGTAGATGCTGATTTATTAAGTATCGTAGAAGTTGCCGCAAGTGAGGCTAAGAAATTAAACCTTAAAAAGCTTGGGCTTTTAGGAACAAAATTCACTATGCAATCAACATTTTTTCGTGAAGTATTTAATAAAAATGGAATAGAGGTAATTAGTCCAGATATGACAGCGCAAGCGTATATTATTGAGAAATACACAAACGAACTCATAAAAGGTATAGCCTTAGAAGAAACCCGACTAAAGTTTTACGCAATTATTCAACAAATGATACAAAATCACAACGTAGATGGCATAATAATAGGTTGTACAGAATTTCCTCTCGTAATGCAGCAAAGCGACTATCCAAATATCACACTAATTGATACGCAAGAATTACACATTAAGGCTATTGGCCACCTTTTGGCACAATAAGCGCAAAACAAAAAACCCTCTAGGAAATCCTAAAGGGTTAAAGCATAATAAGTTAGTTAAGATTACGCTTTTTGCTCTTCTGCATCATCCGCAGCTGGTGCTTCAGGAGCAGCTTCTTCAGCAGCTGGAGTTTCTGCAACTTCTGCCGCAGGGGTTTCTTCAACCTCTTCTTTAGCCTCAACTATTGGTGCAGCTTCTTCTTTTACTTCTTCGGTAGTAGCAGGAGCATCAGCTTTTTTAGCTCTGCTTCTTCCTCTACGAGTAGTTTTCTTCTCAGCTGCCGCTGTATCTTTTCCGTATACTTCGTTGTAATCTACCAATTCGATTAACGCCATTTCTGCGTTATCACCTAAACGGTTATTTAATTTGATAATACGAGTATAACCACCTGGGCGGTCAGCAACTTTTGCTGCTACATCGCGGAACAACTCTGTTACTACTTCTTTGTCTTGTAAGTAAGCAAATACCGTACGACGTGAGTGTGTAGTATCATTTTTAGATTTAGTGATAATTGGCTCTACATATACACGCAAAGCTTTTGCTTTTGCCAATGTAGTAGTAATTCTTTTGTGCTTAATCAAAGAAGAAGCCATATTAGCCAACATCGCTTTTCTGTGCGAAGTAGTTCTTCCTAAGTGGTTGTGTTTTTTACCGTGTCTCATTTTTTTGTTTATAAAGTGTATACCGTCTCTTTGAACTTAATCTGAGGGAATTATACACAGTGAATAGTTCAATTATCAGTTCTCAGTAGGCAGCAGTTTATAAACTGAAAACTGCCCACTGGAAACTGAATTATTCTTCGTCTAACTTAAATTTAGAAAGGTTCATTCCAAACGATAATTGTTTAGATTTTACCAATTCTTGGATTTCAGTTAATGATTTCTTACCAAAGTTTCTGAATTTTAACATATCAGCAACATCGTAAGATACTAGATCAGCCAAAGTACGGATATCAGCTGCTTTTAAGCAGTTTAATGCACGTACAGAAAGATCTAAATCAACTAATTCAGTTTTAAGGATTTTGCGCATGTGCAAGATTTCCTCATCAACTTCTTTAGTTTCTTCTTTAGCTTGAGATTCCAATACCAAATTCTCGTCAGAGAATAACATAAAGTGCTGGATTAAAATCTTAGCTGCTTCTTTCAAAGCATCTTCCGGATGGATAGAACCATCGGTTGAAATATCCAAGATTAATTTCTCATAGTCGGTTTTCTGCTCAACACGATAGTTTTCAATCGTGTATTTTACATTTTTCATTGGGGTAAAAATCGAATCGATTGCAATTACGCCAACTACGCTATCAGAAACTTTATTCTCTTCTGCCGGTACATAACCACGTCCTTTGTTTACGGTTAATTCAACCTCCAAAGTAACTGATTTTTCCATGTTGCAGATTACCAACTCAGGATTTAATACCTCAAAGTTGTTAGAGAACTTAGTAATATCACCTGCTAAAAATTGCTCTTGACCATTTACAATGATAAAGATTTTCTCAGAATCACCAGACTCACCTGTTTTCTTAAAACGAACTTGTTTTAAGTTTAAGATGATTTCTGTTAAATCTTCAACTACTCCTTTGATAGTAGAAAACTCATGTGAAACACCTGAAAAACGAATGCTGGTAATGGCATAACCTTCTAGTGAAGAAAGTAGAATTCTTCTTAATGCATTACCAATTGTTACACCGAAACCGGGTTCTAAAGGACGAAATTCGAATTGACCATCGAAATCTGTCGATTTCTGCATGATTACCTTATCTGGTTTCTGAAATGCTAAAATTGCCATTTATTAGTGTTTTTAAATCGTTTATTAATGTTATGTAACGTAAAAAAGTTAAAGCCACAAGGGCTTTAACAATTATGATTACTTAGAGTATAACTCTACTATAAGGTTTTCCTTAATGTTTTCAGGGATTTCGTCGCGGTTAGGATACGCCAAAAACTTACCTGATAATTCTTTGGCATTCCAATCTAACCAAGCGTATTTGTTAATTGTTCTGCCTGCTACTGAGTTTGAGATAGCTTCTAGAGATTTAGATTTCTCTCTTACGGCTACTACATCACCGGCTCTTAACTGGTATGATGGAATATTAACCAACTCTCCGTTTACGGTAATGTGCTTATGGCTTACCAATTGACGAGCTCCTGAACGGCTAGGTGAAATACCTAATCTGTATACAGTATTGTCTAAACGTGCTTCTAGTAATTGCAATAAGTTATCACCAGTGATACCTTGACGAGAAGACGCTTTGGTAAACAAGTTACGGAATTGTTTTTCTAACACACCGTAAGTATATTTAACTTTTTGTTTTTCTTGCAACTGAATTGCGTACTCAGATTGCTTTCCTCTTCTTTTTGAGGCACCGTGTTGCCCTGGAGGATAATTTTTTCTTTCTAATGCTTTATCAGGGCCAAAAATAGGCTCTCTGAATTTACGGGCGATTTTGGACTTTGGTCCGGTATATCTTGCCATTTATTGTTGATTTTAAAGTATCAACCCGACCGCATCGGGAGACTCTTAGCTTTAAAAAATTAATTGATTAAACTCTTCTCTTTTTAGGAGGACGACATCCGTTGTGAGGAAGCGGGGTAATATCTTTAATAGATGTTACTTCCAATCCTGCTACTTGTAAAGTTCTGATAGCAGACTCACGACCTGCCCCCGGACCTTTAACAAATACGTCAACTTTGCGTAAACCTAAATCAAATGCTACCTTACCACAATCAGAAGCAGCCTGACCAGCAGCATAAGGCGTATTCTTTTTAGAACCTTTAAAGCCCATTTTACCAGCTGACGACCATGAAATAGCCTGACCGTTGTTGTTTGTTAAAGTAACGATGATGTTGTTGAACGTTGCATTGATATGTGCTTGGCCCTGCGGCTCAATCACAACTAAACGTTTCTTGGTAACTTTTTTACTCTTAGCCATGTGTTTATTTAACGATTTATGACTTACGAACTTGAACTAACTCAGTAATCCCCTACCGTAAATCTGTAATCTTATTTATTATTTAGATGCTTTTTTCTTGTTAGCAACTGTTTTTCTCTTTCCTTTACGTGTACGAGAGTTGTTTTTAGTACGTTGACCACGAACTGGTAAACCTTTTCTGTGACGAAGACCTCTGTAACATCCAATATCCATTAAACGTTTAATGTTTAACTGAACTTCTGAACGCAAAGCACCTTCTACTTTAATACTATCGTTAATGATGTTACGAATAGCCGACAATTCATCGTCTGACCAATCTTGCACTTTTTTGTTGAAATCGATACCTGCTTGGGTTAAAATGTTCTGAGCAGTTGATCTACCTATACCATAGATGTAGGTTAATCCAATCTCGCCTCTTTTGTTTCTTGGTAAATCTATACCTGAAATCCTTGCCATATTTGTAAATTGTTTTTAAGATGAACGACCGAACGGCGGGCCACCGTTGTACGGAACTCGTTCCAATGTTTTAATTATCCCTGACGTTGCTTAAATTTAGGATTCTTCTTGTTAATGATGTAAAGTTTTCCTTTACGGCGAATAATCTTGCAATCAGCACTACGCTTTTTAATTGATGACCTAACTTTCATTTTATTTGTATCTATAAGTGATTCTGCCTTTTGTTAAATCGTAAGGCGACATCTCAAGTTTTACTTTATCACCGGGCAAAATTTTGATGTAGTGCATCCTCATTTTACCTGATATATGTGCAATAATCTCATGTCCATTTTCAAGTTCTACCCTAAACATGGCATTAGATAATGCTTCTTTTATTACTCCGTCTTGTTCAATTGAGGCTTGTTTAGCCATATACTATTGATTTTTACTTAATTAGCTGCTATTAAACAGGGATGCAAAATTAAATATTATTTTTTAAATAATTAACTTTTTTCTGCTAAAACTTCCTCAATTAAAGAAAAAGTGCTTAAAACGTCTGCTTTGCCCTTTTTAATAGCTACCGTATGCTCAAAATGTGCCGACGGCTTATTGTCCTTTGCAGTTACCGTCCAGCCATCAGACCAAAATTTAACGGCAGCAGTTCCCGCATTAATCATTGGTTCTATGGCCAAAACCATTCCTTCCTCTAATTTAATACCGCTACCACGCTTACCATAATTTGGCACTTCCGGTTTCTCATGCAGCTTTACACCTACACCGTGGCCTACCAATTCTCTAACTACCCCAAATCCGTTAGATTCTGCATGAAATTGTACAGCATGTGCTATATCGCCTATGCGCATCCCAACTACTGCTTTTTCAATTCCCAATTGCAAACATTCTTGGGTAACTTTTACCAGTTTTTGGCGTTCGTCATTTATCTCTCCAATAGAAAAGGTATAAGCAGAATCTCCAAAATAGTTATTCTTAATTACGCCACAATCTACCGAGATTAAATCTCCTTCTTTGATAACGTAATCACTTGGAAAACCATGTACCACTTGTTCGTTTGGAGAAATACAAAGAGAGTAAGGGAAACCTCCATAGTTAAGAAAAGCTGGCACAGCGCCGTGATCTTTAATGAACTCGTATGCCAGCTTATCTAACGATATTGTTGTAACACCTGGTTTAATTACTTTAGCTACTTCTGCTAAAGTTTTTGAAACCAATAATGAGCTTTCTCTAATTAATTCAATCTCTTCTGGAGATTTGTAGTGGATTTTCGACATGAAATCTTAAGGCTCTCTATAATGCAGCACTACTGGTAGCAGGAATAGCTGAACGACCAGTTACCCTACCTGTTTTCATTAAACCATCGTAGTGGCGCATTAACAAATAGCTTTCGATTTGCTGTAACGTATCTAATACTACACCTACCAAAATCAGCAACGAAGTACCACCAAAGAAATGGGCAAACTCTTGCTGAACTCCAACCTTAACAGCTATTGATGGGATGATAGCGATAGCTGCCAAGAATAACGATCCGGGGAAAGTAATCTTAGAAATCACATCATCAATGAAAGAAGAAGTAGCCAAACCCGGTTTAACACCTGGAATAAAGCCGTTGTTCTTTTTCATATCATCAGCCATTTGTGTTGGGTTAACGGTAATAGCCGTATAGAAAAACGTAAACGCAATAATTAAGAATGCAAACGTTAAGCTATAAGTTAACGAGGTAATATCTGAATATTGGTGTAACCAACTTTCTTGCAAATTAGGGAATAAGCCAATTAAAGCACTTGGTACAAACATTAATGCTTGCGCAAAAATGATTGGCATTACACCTGCTGCATTTACCTTTAGGGGAATATACTGTCTAACACCACCTACCTGCTTGTTACCTACAATTCTTTTAGCGTATTGTACAGGAACTTTACGTACACCTTGCACAATAAGAATAGTAAACATGATAATAGCATATAAAGCCACAATCTCTAGTACCAATCTGATTAAGCCACCATCATTACCAGCAAATACCGAAGTAATCTCTTGGCTAATTGCAATAGGCAAACGAGCAATGATACCTATCATAATAATTAATGATGTACCATTACCAATACCTTTATCGGTAATTTTCTCACCTAACCACATTACAAATAGCGTACCTGCGGTAAGTACTATTGCCGACAAGAAGTAGAATAAAGTATGGTTAATTACGATAGCTTCGGTTGGCACTTGTGTTTTCACATAACCTACCGCTTGTACTAAAGTAATAGCTACTGTTAGATAACGGGTGTACTGCGTTAATTTTTTACGTCCGCTTTCACCCTCTTTCTGCATTTTTTGGAAAGTTGGCACTGCAATACCCAATAACTGCACCACAATTGATGCAGAAATATAAGGCATTACACCTAATGCTACAATGGATGCTTTAGAAAACGCACCACCGGCAAACATATCCAATAAACCTAGTAGACCCGATTTTTGCGCATTTGATAAATGTGCAGGATCTACCCCAGGTAATACTACCTGACAAACTAGTCTGTAAATAACAAGAATCATCAGCGTAAATAATATACGCGTCTTTAATTCTTCAATTTTCCAAATATTACTTAAAGTAGTAATGAGCTTCTTCATTTTATAATTTTACGGTTGAGCCACCAGCAGCTTCGATTGCTTTTTGTGCACTTGCAGAAAAAGCATGAGCTGTAACTTCTAATTTAGTTTTAACTTCGCCACGACCTAAGATTTTTACCAAGTCGTTCTTCGAAGCTAAACCATGCTCTTGCAATGTAGCAAAATTAATGGTGTTTAAACTAAATTTTTCTGCTAATCCTTGTAATACATCTAAGTTGACACCAACATACTCGGTACGGTTAATTGGTTTGAAACCAACTTTAGGTACACGACGTTGTAAAGGCATTTGACCACCTTCGAAACCAACTTTAGTTGAAGTACCAGAACGTGAACCAGCTCCTTTATGACCACGGGTTGATGTACCACCACGACCAGAACCTTGACCACGACCTATTCTCTTACTTGCTTTAACAGAACCTTTTGCAGGTTTTAAATTACTTAAGTTCATTGATAAACTTTATTGTGTTGCCCCTTCGCTTTCACTAATCAGGAAACAACGATTAAACAAAAAAATTTGCCTAAGATATAAATCTTAAGCAAATTCTGATAATAAATTTATATAGCTTCGATAGCTACTAAGTGATTAACTTTTCTAACCATGCCAATGATTGCAGCATTTGCCTCAACCTCAACACTTTGGTTTATTTTGCTCAAACCTAAAGCTTTCATGGTTCTTTTTTGGCGCTCGCTTCTGTCGATAACGCTTTTTACCTGAGTTATTTTAATTTTCGCCATGATCTTATCCGTTAAAAACTTTGTTTAAATCAACACCACGGTTTTGGGCTACTGTATAAGCGTCACGCATTTTAGTTAATGCATCAACGGTAGCTTTTACCACGTTGTGAGGATTTGATGAACCTTTTGATTTCGCCAATACGTTGTGGATACCGGCACTTTCTAATACGGCACGCATTGCACCACCAGCAATTACTCCAGTACCAACAGCAGCAGGCTTAATTAATACAAAACCTCCTGAGTATTTACCGATTTGCTCGTGAGGCACAGTACCGTTCAAAATAGGAACTTTTACCAAGTTCTTTTTTGCATCGTCTACACCTTTAGCGATAGCTTCAGTAACCTCTTTAGCTTTGCCCAATCCGTAACCTACAACACCGTTCTCATCACCTACAACTACGATAGCTGAAAAGCTGAAAGTACGACCACCTTTGGTTACTTTAGCAACACGTTGGATGCTCACTAAGCGATCTTTTAATTCAATCTCGCTAGTTTTTACTCTTTTTATATTGATAGTTGACATTCTCTCTTATTTAATGATTAAAATACTAGACCACCTTCGCGGGCACCTTCTGCCAACGATTTAACACGACCATGGTACAAGTAGCCATTCCTGTCGAAAACAACTTCTTTAACACCAGCAGCTAATGCTTTTTCGGCAACTAATTTACCTACTGCTGCTGATTGCTCAGATTTGTTTCCCGAAGCATTGAAATCTTTAGATAAAGATGATGCTGCAACTAAAGTTTTACCAGTTTCATCGTTAATGATTTGAGCATAAATACCTTTATTGCTTCTATAAACTGATAAACGTGGACGGTTTTCAGAACCAGTAAGTCTTTTTCTGATACCTTTTTTAATACGCTCTCTGCGTGATAATTTTTTTCCTGCCATTTTAATTATTTTTTAGAAGCTGATTTACCTGCTTTTCTTCTTAACACTTCACCAACAAACTT